>JAEEGK010017794.1_pt1 | contig 15449 bp, 9 predicted proteins | sample 8958771 | NCBI WGS metagenome assembly JAEEGK01 (sample SAMN16246547, study PRJNA631951) | gut metagenome | biome: gut microbiome; feature: rumen; material: SC-attached | host: Bos | place: Iran: Karaj | collected 2018-10 | reverse complement strand
ACATTTATATAAATTTTTGGACTTTATTATTAAATAGTCAAGAAAATCAAGATATTAATAGATTAAGAGATATAGGAAATAAAATAAATGAAATAAATGAAAAAATTGAAGAAAAATTTACAGAAATAAAAAATATAAAAATAAAGGATAAATCAATATATACATTATATAATTTATATAAAAGAGATATATTAAATGAAATAAATAATCATCAAAATGATGAAGATTTCATAAATATGGATGAATATTTTAATCAAAATATAATATCATTATCAGATTTAAACTCATTTATTTCAACATTAGATTTCCAATTTATAATATGTTCTGGAAAAGAAGATAATTTTGGAGTAATATTAAAAATGTCAATTGAATTAAGTTCACATTTTGGATATACTGATGTAGATGTAATTGGACAACATTTAAATATTTTTATACCTGAATTTTTGAGAAAAAAACATGATGAAGTATTATTAAATCGTGTATCAAAAATAAAATTAAATGATAAAATATCAAATTCTTTAAAAAAACATATTTTTTATTTTAAAACAGTTTCTAAATATATTTTTCCTATTCCATTAGATGTATGTACAATATTTGATGAAGATGGTAAAGCAACAATTTTTGGTAAAGTTGATTTTGATAATATTCATATTTTTCAAAGAGAAATTTCTGCGAATTGTCATATAATTACAAATGAAAATTTAATTATTCAAACTTTTTCTCATAATTGTTTACATATTTTAGAATTAAATAATTCTTGTATGAATGGTAGTATTGAAATAACAAAGTTTATAAAAGAATTTTATGCTGAGTTTTTTAATAGAATTACAACTTTAAATAGTAATATAAGTAAAAAAATTGATAAACAAAAATTAAAAATTAGTATTTTAAAAGAAAAATATATTACTAGTCAAGCTGAAGAAATTGTAACTTTTGGACAAAAACTATTTAAAATGAATGTTGAAGAACTAAAATTAAATGGTACTATTGTAGGATATATTTTTCATTTTATTCATCAATATAATGAATTTTCATCTTATATTTCAAAACAACCAACAAAACATTATAATAATTCTAAAACTCTTTCTCCAAAACAAACAACTATAAAAAATAAATTATCAAAAAAATCATATACTGAAAATATATTTGATAATTCTTTTAGTGATGTTAATGGAAATTATATTCCAAAATCAGGGAAAATTTATTTTGATTTTGAAAATAAATTATATCAATTTAATAATAAAAACTTAGTATCAATTACTGATTATTTTAATCAAAAAATTGAAAAAAATAAAAATTCAAATGAAAAATTATCAATTATAACCTCATCTTCTTTTTCTTCAAATTATGAATCAATTTCATCAGAAGAATCTATAAGTTCTAATGATTCTTCTATTTCTTTGAGTGAAGAAGAAAAAAGTGAAATTCAAATTAATAAAACAAATACAATTAAAAAAGAAAATACTAATTATATTAATGAATTTTATAAAGTAGATATAACAAAAATTACTTTGTATATTTATGACTATAAGAAAAATATTTTTATTGCTATACCAAAAAGAAATAATAGTTCTAGATTAGAAGATTTAATTATTAAAGAAAAAATTATGAGTAAAATAACAAAAAAAAAACTAACTTTAGATAAAAATGATACAAAAAAAAATGATGAAAATGAAAAAACAAATAATAATATAAATAATACTTATTTTTATAAAGATAGAAAAATTGATGAAGTTCAAAATTTAAAAAAATATTATACAAGTAAATTAAATAATTCAATTAAATATGCATTTTCATTTATTTTTATCCATTTCTTATTTTCTATTATGTTAGGACTATTATTTTTTATAATTTCTTTTAAAGATAAAAAAGAATTAACAAATAATGTAGAATTAACAAGATATTTAATTAAATTTGGAGAAAATTCACATTCAACTTTAACATATTCATTCCAACTTGCTTTATTAAGAAATCCCAAATATACAAATTTTTATGCAAATAGAGAAAGAATTATTGAAGTAATGAAGAAAAATTTATTAAATAGATATCAAGATTGTTTAATACTTTTAACTTCTTATCAACTTAATTCCATTAATTTATCTAAAAAGGCAATTAAAAAAATGAATGAAGTTGAACTTTATTATTATATCATAGATGATACTTTACAAATTTCTACTATTAATTCTAATATGAAAACTATGATTTCCCAATATGCTTATTCAATATATAATTTTGCAAGTAGTAATATAACTAATATTCATTTTTTAAATAAAGATTTTAATTTTATTTTGTTAAATTCTAATACCTTTTTTGTTGAAAATATTTATCAATTTATAGAAATTATGTTTTCTGAATTTCATGATAACCTTGCAATTTTAGAAAGAAATTTATGGGTTATTGCTTCAATATCTTTATTTTTTTTTATATTATTTATGTTTCTTGGTCTTAAAATAATTATAAATGTTACTGCTGAAAAAGAAAAATTATTAAGATATTTTTTTGGAATTGATCAAGAATTTATTAAAAATGCAATTAATAAATGTCAAAAATTTATTGATTTAAATAAAAATAATTCTTTTGATTCAAAATATTTAATTTCAAAACCAAAAATAAAAATAGAAGAAGATGATGCTGATCTAAGAGATGATGATTTTGAAACAGATTTTTCAATTAAACAAAATGAAAGTAATAATAACACAAATAATAATACTATAAGTAAAATAAATACAAATGCTTTTTTTATAAAAAAAAACAAATTTATTTCAGATAAACAATCTTTTAAAAAAAGTGGAAGTTTCTATATAATTTATATATTATCAATAGCATCAATTATTATAGTATTAATGATACATAATGGTAAAAAATATAGAGATATTAAAAAATTATTAAATATATATTACTTAGTTATCAATCACAAATCAATTTTTTTAATCGCATATAATTACCTAAGAATTTATATATTATATTCATGTACTTCATTTAACTTTACAGGATTAACTTCAAATACTTCTCCTTATATAGAAGATTTATATGAAACTCATCAACATTTTCAAGATTCTTTTGAATTAAGTTTAGTTGATTTTTCTCTTCCACCAAACTCAACTATTTATTATAATAAAATAGCTAAAGGACCTTTATATTCTTATATTGAAAATTTTGTAACAAAATATAATCTTACATATAAAAGTATTGGGAATAATATTGCTTATTATGGAATAAATGCTTTAATGATATATTATCTTGATGCTTTATTCGATTTATATCAAAAAATAGAAATTTTTATTGCACATTCTAATCAAACTGGATTTTATTATAATGAATTTCTTTATGGTACTTTTTATTATATAGATGAAAAAATATTTAATAATGAAACTATTTCTGAACTTTATAGAAGAAATAATCCTTTTCAATTATTTAATGATGAACAATTAGTTGAATTAAATGTTTTAAATGAAGAAATTTATAGACCTGCTGTTGAAGATTTTATTGAAGCTTTATATTTGGATATCGATTCTTATGGACAATCTATTTATTTATATATTGAAAATTATTCAATTTTATATTTTTCAATTATTGTATTATTTAATTTGTTCTTTTGTATTCCTTATTTTTTTTATAAAAATAAAGATATTAATAAAGTAAGACAAATGTTAATGATTATTCCAAAAGATATTTTATTTAAAATAATAGAAAAAGTAAATGGAAAAAAAGAAATTGAAGATGAATGGTAAATTAAATTTTTATATGATTTTTTTAATATAAAATATATATTTTTTTCCTATATAAATATATAAAATATTTTAAATTTTAATAATTAAATGAAGAATATAAATTTAAATTTTAATGATAATCTTCAAAAAAAAAGTAAGCTAGAAATATTAGATATTAATAATTTTAAAATAAGAACTGAATGTGAAATATTATCATTAAGAAAAAGAAATTTAAACAATAAATTTCTAGAAAAAAGAATTAATTATTTAAATAATTTAAATCCTGAAACAATTGAAAATTTATTATTTCAATTAAAAAATAATCAATATTTAGAAAAAGAAACAATTATAAATATACTAATTAAAATAAATAAATTATTAGAATCACATATTAATTTTAATGAAGGAAATCAAAATAATACTATATCTATTAATCAATTAATAGATAATGAAATAGCTAAAATTTGTAATGAAATTTTAGAAAAATTTTTCTGTGAAGATGTTATAAAATTAATATTGAATATTTTATTATATTCATCTTTAATTATACCATATGAAACAAATGCAAAAGATTATATTTCCATACAATTTTATTTTATTTCAGAAGATAAATTTTTAGATAATTATATTAAAATATTAAATACATATAATAATGAGCATGAAATTATTTATAATTTAATACATTTTTTAGGAAATATTATTAATGAAAATATATTGAATCAAAAAATTTTTTTTAAACTAGGAATATTTGATATTTTAATAAACTATAAAAATGATGGTCCTTTTATATTATTTATTTTAAATTGGTTTTTTAGTTTAATAAATTTAGAAAAACTTTGTGAATTAAATATTTCAATAATTCAAAAAATTCTAAAATTTTTTGTTTCAAGTTTATTATCAGGAATAAATTTAAAAAAAGAACAATTCATTGAATTATCAAAATATATAATTAAAGGTTTGATTAATATAAGTATAGTAGAAAATGAATTAATTCTAAATCAATTATTTCAATATGAATTAATTAGTTTTTTAATAGATAATGATTTTCAAAATGAAGAAATGGAACGCTCAATAATACTTTTTTTTGGTAATATAACAACTTTATCTGCTGAAAAAGTTGAAAAATTAATCAATTATGGTATTTTACAAAAATTATATAATATTTTGAATTCTCAAAACCAAATTTATGAAAATTTAAAAGATTCAGTTTTTTGGGTTTTAAATAATATTTATGCAGAAAGAGATTTATTTAGAAAAATAATAACACAAAATAATCAAATTAATCTATTGATTAATATAATTAAAAAAGATATTTGTCAAGATGATTCTTTTTATAAAGAAACTCTTATTTTTTTTTGTAGTTTAATTAATTTTTCTACTGTAGAAGAATTATTACAATTCATAGAAAAAGATCAAATTATTTCAATTGTAATTGATATTATTAAGAAATTTATCTTTCCTAAAAAGCAAAACTTTCAAAAAATTTGTATAATTGCTACTACAATAATATTTAAATTAATTTATCATTCTAATGAAACAATATCAGATATTTCATATAAATATTTTGAAAATCTAGGAATAGATGAAATATGTGAAAGAATTATAATGATTTGTTTTGAACAAAAAAAATTTGATGATGAAGAAAAAGAATTAATATCAAAATGGGAATTTATTAAAAGTACAATATATTCAAATAAAAATAATTAAATAAAATAATTTTCTTTTATTTATAAATAAAATTAAATAAAAATGAAAAATTAATGTTATTTTAAGAATTTGAATTTCTATCAAAAAAATAAAAAAATTAAAATAATAAATTTATAAAATCTTAAAATTATAAAAATAATTATTGTTATATAAAAGTAAAAAACAAATAATGTAAATTATAATAAAATGAATTCAATCACAAAAATATTACTCCTATCATTTCTTTCATTTTCCCAAAGTTTTTATTTCCAAATAAAAACAGCACCATCACTTTATGAAGAATATGATTTATATGTATATGATAATGGAAAAGAATTAAAATATGATACAAAAGACAATGAAATATTTGAAAAAAAAGACAGAAAAAATGTTCATTTCAAAAAACCAGATTTTACAATTGATTTATCAGTTTTTTCAAAAGCCCAAACAAACATTTTAAATAATTTAAAAGTAGCAGAAGAACATTTAAAAAATTTAAAAAATAAAAATATAATAGAAAGATTAGCAATAGGAGTAAAAGACACAAATGTATATTTAGGAGGATTAAAAGAAAGTGATATAGGAAAATATTCAGAAAAAATGTCATTAGATTTAGTAAAAGATGATAATGGATATGGATTTAAAATAGATGAAATTGATATGATTGATCCAAATAAAAAAAATATAACTAAAGTTGATTTATCTAAAAATTTCAAAGGATTATGTATTCATGCAGATGATATAAATGATAATTTAATTATTTCTCCTCCTTCTTTCTTTGATTATTTTCAAACTTTACATTATTTTAAAGATTGTAAATTAGTTCATAGAACTTTAAAATTTGAAAGTCCACCTAAAGATCCTAATTATATTGATTGTGAAAATAAAGAAGAAATTAATAAAAATGTACCTGATTTTACTTTTAATTTAGGAGGATATATTTTTTCTCCTAAAGAAGGAAATAATTTTGATGAAAGTTATTTTTATGTTCTTAAAGGAAATAAAAAACATCCTTGGATTTTCCCTTCTGGAATGTGTAGAAGTTTTGTAATTGATTGTGATCTTGATAATATGAAAGTTAATATTTATTTTAATCCTTCTGAAATTAAAGGATATAAAGTTACTAAAGCTAATACTAAAAATGATGGTTTTAATTTTAATTATTTAGGAATGATGTTTGTTTTAATGATACTTATTTTAGGTTATTATTATAAATTTAATAATAAAAGAAAAAATATAAGAAATAATGAAAGTCAAGGTGAAGAATTAATGACTATTGATGAAAGTTAAATAATAAATTATTTGAATTAATATTTTATTTTATTTTAATTTAAAAATTGGGTTTTTATTCTATATAATTTTTTTTTTGATTGTTACAACATTTCGTAGAAAAATATAAAATTTTTGAATATTTAATTTATACAAATTATAAGTTGTTGATAAAAAAGAAAAAAATATTATTTATTAAAAAAATACTAAATACAAAAAATTTAATATTCACTTGATTTATATTTTTTCCTTTTTAAAACTTTCACTTGATTTTCTAATTTAGTAAATCTATCATTTAAATTATCTCTTTCAATTTTTTGTTCTTTTTTCATTTTTTCTAATTCTTTTGTAGTATTTTCAAAATCTTTTAAAGTTTGATAATAAGTAGTAGGATTTGAATAAAGCATTTCTTCACTTTCTTTTTCAGATTCAACATACCCAGAACTTTTATATCTACTATGTTTTAAATTATTAGTTAATTTTGTTATGAACTTTTTATTTTTTAACTGTTTTTGATTCTCAGGAAGAATTTCTAAATGATTCCTTTCAATAAATAAATAATTATCAATATATTTACAACAAGAATTATTTTTAATATTATCAAAAATAAAAAATGAGGAATATTCAATTCCATAATTTAAATTATTTCTTAAATTCCAACCCCATTTTAAAATATTAGAACTTTCATTTATATTTGGATCACAAGGATTAGAACATAAAAATAAAATAATATTTGTACCACATGCTATAATAATATCATATAAATATTGCATAAAATAAGTATTTGGTTGAATAGGTTGAATTTTACGACTTAATTGAATAGATATATCAAATATTTCTTTATATGTATTTGATGTTTCTATATAAATTTTTGGATTTGGTAATTTTGGTACAACAAAAGCATAAGATGAATCATTCATTTCAATAAATGATAATTTTGATATTTCTTGTATATCATTTGTATCTTTTAATTTTTGAATATTATTATTTTTAGCTAAAAAATTTAAATCACCTGTATTATTTTGATATAATGTGAATGTTATCAATAAATGTGATTTGCGAATATAATTATTAATACTATATTTTTTTGATATTTTAATTCTTGTTTCTTTTATTCTTTCTAAAATTGCAGTAAAATTCATAATTCCAAAAATAATAGTTTCTTTAAAACATATATCTCTATAATTTAAATAAAATTGTTCTACTTTCATAGTAATAACATATGAAGCAGCAATTCCATAAAAACTTATCATATCATTTTTAGATAAATTAATATAATATAAAATTGTATTTATTGAATAAGTTAATAAACCTTTTATTTTATTTTCTCCTATTAAAAAAAATGTTTTACCACTATTTTGTGGTCCCATTAAAAAAACACATGAATTAAATCCATTAAACATTCTCTTTACTTTTGTTTCAATTGATTGTTTATATATTTCAGAAATATCATCTGCTTCATTAAAAACTGAATCAAATTCATATATTTTTGAATCTTTTAATTTTTTATTTTTAATATTTTCTAAATCTATTTCAGTTTTTATTTTTTTTGTTATATATTTTCCTATTAATGGAGTTTCTGATATTATTAATTTATTTGATTTATATGTTGTTGTAAATGTATAATATAAAAAATTTGAAATAATATTTTTATTTCTTTTTCTTTTTTCAAGTTTAATTTCTTCAATTTTATTATTATTTTTTTTTTGAGGACTAAAAAGTCTTTTAGTTGGATTTGCGGTTAAGGCTCTTGGTCTTATTTCTGGAGAACGAAAACCTTTTGTATATGCTAAATTTCTTTTTCTTTCCCATTCTCTTAATAAATTTTTTTCTCTTTTTCTTTCATTAATAATATTATATTTTGTTGGTAATTCATAATATCCTCTTAATAATACAAAAATTTCAACTACATCATTTTTACTTTTAAAAGGAAAATCTTTAGTTAATGTTATAGGATGAAGTATTTGGTCCATTAATTATTAAATTTAACAATTATTATTATTTAAAATTCATAATTAAATAAAATAAAAAAAATAAAAAATTTCTCATAAATTTAAGTAATTTATATATAAAAAAAAGCAAAAAAAAATAAAAAAAAAATCAAATACAAAAAAAAAAAGCAACTTAGTAAAAAAAAAAACTTAGAAAAAAAAATAAAATAAATAAAAAAAATCTTACTGATCAACAGACATATAATCAAACAAATCAGCAAGAAAATCAGGAAAATTAGTATTATCTTCCAAATGTTTAACAATAAAATCATGTTTAATTAACTCACTGACATTAGCTCTTTCACTAGGATTTTTTTTAAGAATTAAATTCATAAAATCACAAAATTCTTGAGAAAAAAATTCCTGATTTAAAGTAGGTTCAGGTCCTTCAACAATTTTAGTAATTTGCATAAATAAATCATTCCCATTTCCATAAGGATAAATTCCAGTAGCTAATTCATATAAAACTAAACCAAGACTCCAAATATCAGAAGGATAAGAATATTCTTTTCCACTTATTCTTTCTGGTGACATAAAATTTTTTGAACCAATGTAAGTATGTGAAAAATCTGCTGTATTATCTAAACAACGAGAAATACCAAAATCAGTTAATTTTATTATTCCATCACTATTAATTAATATATTTGCTGGTTTTATATCTCTATGTATTAAATGCTTTGTTTTATGTAAATATAATAATCCTTGTAATATTTGATATGTTATATATGATAATATTGATTCGGGGATACATGGCATTTTTTTTTCTTTTTTTTTTAACATTTCTATTACTCTATCTAATGAACCAATGTTCATATATTCTAATAATATTTTTACGTTTCCTTCATAGAAAAATGCACCATAAAATCTTATTAAATTTTGACATTTGTTATCTACTAAAACTCTTAAATCGTTTTTAAATTGTTTTCTTGTTCCTTTATCATATAAATTAATACTTTTAATTGCTATTTGAATATTATTTGGTTTGTATGTTGCGATGTGTACTGAACCTGATGCGCCAGAACCAATAAAATCACCAATCTATATTATGTAATTTAATTAAATAAAATTATAATTAATTTTACTTCAATGTCTTTTGGGTCTATTATACTTGTTAATGGTTCTAAGGTTTTTGCATTCTTTATACAACGAGAACCAACCATAAAACCATCCTTTTTAAAAATTGCTTTACTTGATTGACTAATTTTTTTTAAAATTAATATTTTTAATTTTTACATTTCTACTGAGGAATAACTTAAAACATTGTTTTCTTTACTCATTCTATTTGTACTGTTTGTACTTTTATTATTCTTTTCTTCTTGAGATGATGAGATTTCTAATTGGAGATTTAATTTCTTTTTGAACATTTATTATATTTCTTTTTTTATTTTTTTATTGTTTTTTTTTGTATTATTTTATGCTTTATATTTATAGTATAATTTTATAAAAAAATTTATTTTTATAAATTTATTTTTTTGAAAAAAATATAATTTATAATAATAAAGTTTGATATATGTTTCACTTTTAGTAAATTATGTAATTTTATTAATTAAAACATTTTCTCAAAATTAAATATCAAAAGAAGTAATTAATTTTGTTTTCTTAATTTATTTACTTTTATTTTTTATAAAATTAAAAAATAATAAAAAAATGAAAAATAATTTATTAAAAATGTAATCACAAAATAAAAAGTTCTTTTCTTAATTTAATATTTAATAATTATTTAATCATATGATTAAACATCAAAATTAAAGTATTTTCAAATTAATTTTCTTTAATTACATGATTTAGTTGATTCTAATTTTATTTTAATTTTTAACAATTTAAATATGAAAAGTATTTATTAATTAAATTAACTATCATAAAAAATTCAAAAGAAAAAATATTTATTTTAATATTTAAATCCTAAATTAATATTATTATTAGCTTGATGAGGTCTTTTCTTTTTCTTTTTATTTTTCCCTCCTTGATAACTTTCTCTATATTGTTCATGTTCATCATAATAATCTTCAATATTTAAAGGTTTTTCTTCTTTTTGATTTTGTTTTTTAGGTCTTAACATTTCTAATAAATCATCTGAATTATTATTATTATTACTATTATTATTATTAACTTGATTATTATTTTCTGGATTATTTTTAATAATAGTATTAGCAGAATTAATTTTAATATCATTTTTATTTATTTGTAAACCAACTGGCATTTGTTTATTTTCATTTTCTTTTTTTTGAGGTCTAACTTTTCTTTTTCTCCTATTTGGATCTTCCCATTCTCCATCTTCTTCTTCTTTAATATAAGTTTCTTGTTTTGACATTGTTTGAATTTTTTTTTGTTTTATTTTATTTTCTTCTTTAATATCTTCTTTTTCTTCTTTTAAATCCTCTTTTTCTTTAATATCTTCTTTTTTTATATTTTCAACTTTTTTTTCTTGTGTTTTTTTAGGTGGTAATTCTAAATATTTTTGAGTTGTTTTGAATAATTCAGTGTATTGTAAAAGTGGATTATCCATTATTTTATAAGACCAATCTTTTTCATTTAAAGTTGATAAAGGTAAAAAATAAAAAAGAGGATATTCTTTAAAACTATAAATATCAATTGGTCTAAAAAAATATGAAGAATCAATTTTTTTTCCTTTATACATTTCTACAAAATTATCTGAAGAAAATGGGCCTGTAATATTTTGATAATGATCTTTTAAATAAAATGATTCTTTATCTTTTGGAATATTTGTATTATCATTAAATGAATATATATTTTCAATTTCAATATTAATTAAATCTTCTTTATTTTGATAACTATGACCTCTTTTAAAATCATTTTTATTATTATTATTGTAATTTTGATTTCTCCAACTATCATTTGTTGATGGAATATATACTTTTGATATTTCTGATTTTTCTGTTGTTATTGATGGATGAAGTGATTCTTTTGATAAAAGAAGATCTGATAAATTTAATGCATCTTTTGTTATTTGATTCTCTGGTAAAGGATATTCAATAAATGAACCTAAAATTTTTGCTTTAGATATACTCATTTATATTTAGTTTTTTTAAATATTAATAAAATAATAAAATAAAATTTTAAATAAAGATTAAATCAATTATATATTATAATTTAAAATATTATTACCATAAATATTTATAATTATTTCATTTTTTTATATTTATTAAAAATATTAAAATCATTTTTTTATAATTATAATTATCATTTGATTCAAATTAATTATTAATTATTTTTATTATTTACAGAACAATTATTAATATGAACAGTCGTAAAAATAGTAATATTTAATACTTTTTACTATTTGAAATAATTTCATCACTAAAACTTGGAGTGTGATCATAATAACCAATACTTGAACTACAAAATGAAGATGCATATCCGTTAAATACTAATTGTTTTGGTTGAATTTGAATTTTTTTATTTGTAAAACAATCTATATATGGACTAAACTTTTTGTTTAAATTTGTTTGTTTTGAATTTAAATTATTCATTTTTATTATTAATGTTTGAGATTTTTTTTCTGTTTTTTCCTTTGTAATATTTTCCTTTTTTTCTTTATCTTTAGAAAATGAATATGCTATACTTTTATCAAATGGATTTTTTAAATTTAATTGATGAATATATGTTTTATTTGTTTTTGATATTAATATTTTGTTTTTATCATATACTGATATTGATTTATCATCATTTTTATCATTTAATTTTTGAGTTTTATTTTCTTTAAAAAATTTATTTAATATTCTTGGGCTTTTTGATATATTTCTTAATTTACTATTAAGTTGTGCTATTATAGTTAATTCTTTATAAGTAAAAAAATCTAAAATATTTTCCCATCCTTTTTTATCTGTATGATAAAAGTAATCTTTTTTTTTATTTTTTATTGTTATATATTCTACTGATTTTGATAATTCACAATTAGTACTATTATTTATTTTAAAATCATTAAGATTACTTAAAATATTTATATTTTTTTTTTTTGGTTTGCATATACAACCCATTTTTAATAATTTGAAAATATTATTTTATATAATATTTCATTAATAATTATAATCTTATAAAATAGTATTAATATTATAATTCATATTTTATATATATATTTAGGCTTTAACATTTATTTTTTGATAATATATATTCAAATATTATTATTATAAAAGTTTGAATTTTTACATTTTGTAATGCCTAAATAAATATTCATTAAAAACTAAAACTATTACTTCTAAAATAAAATAAATATTTATATATTAAATATTTATTATATCATATACAAATTAATAGATGAAAGGTATATTTTTATTAAATAACTCATAAAAAAATATGTTATTTTTTTTTATTAATTATTAATATTTATATTTATTTGTTTATAATTAAATAATACTAATTTTTTTTTATGAATATAATTTATGAATATAATCATCAATATTAAATACATTTTTTTTTATTAATTTAAAATTTTTTATCTTTTAAATCAATAATTATTTATATTTTTAAATTTTCTTAATAATATAATTTTAATTATAGTTTTTCATAATTTTTTCATTGATATAAATTTTAAATATTTGTCCTTTAGATAATTCAAAAAAAATAAATATAAAATATGGCTTCATCAAATATATATTTAGCAAGGAAAATAAATAAATCCGAATTTGACTTCAATAAAGAAAAGGTATATAAAATAGATACAGAAATAAATAAACAAATAACAAAAACAAAAATAAATTCTTTATTTAATTTTTCAGAAATATCAAATATTAAAATTTCTCAAAATGAATTAGAAAAATATTTATCATTATCATATACATATATACCAAAAGAAATAACTTTAGAAAATCTAAAGGAATCAATTGATAATAAATTTAAATATTTTTGCATAAAAGAAATGCCATTAGAAATATTAATGAGAAAATATAATAAAAAAAAAATAAATATTATCCTTGATATAGATCAAACATTAATATTTTCAAAAGATGAAATGCATATTGATCCAAAAATGAAAAATGAATTAATAAAAGATTCAAATCCAATAATAGTGCCAAATGAAACACAAAAAGATAATCCATATAGATTATTATTTGATTATAGACCAAAATTAAAAGAATTTTTAGAAGGATTAAGTAAATTTTGTAATTTTTATGTTTGTACTCTTGCAAAAGAAAATTATGCAAAAATGATTATTTATAGAATTAAAAACGAATTTGGAATTGAAATTCCAGATGAAAATATAGTTGCTACAATAAATGTAAAAGGTTTTGAATTATTTAATGGAATTGAAGTAAATAATACTATTATATTTGATGACACTGCAAATGTTTGGATTAAAGAATTAAGACATTTAATTATTTCTAAAAAATTTGTTTCTTTTCTTGATAAGGATTGTAAATTTGATTTTATTGTTGATGATTATAAACTTATTAATTATAATGCTACTAATGATTTTATTTTCACTAATGAAACTAAAAATAATGATAAATTTCAGTTAGATTATGTTTTAAATTTTATTGAAATGGCTTATAAATTTTCTATTATCTTTCAGGAAGATATTGTTAATTCAATTGGTTATATGAGAAAAACAATTTTTGATAAAGTTAAATTAAATATTCAATATTATAATCAAAATCAAAATTATAGTTTAATTAATGGTATTGTTAAATTTCTTGGAGGGACTATGGAAACTGATATTAATAAAACTACTCATTTTTTACTTTCTGAACAAAATATTTTAAAGAAGGAGAAGTTCAATTTAAATAAAGAAATTTATTTTGTTAATGAACAATGGTTATTTGATTCTTATTTATTATTAAAAAAAATGGATGAAAAAGAACCTCAATATAGAATGAAAATAAATTAAAGAAATAAATAAAAAGATTTAAATATTTAAAAGATAAATAAATATATACAAACAAAAAAAAATTGCAAAATTCAATCATTCCCAAATAAAAAAATAAAAAAACGCAAAAAAAAAAATATATAAAAAAAAAAAACAAAAAAACAAATTTTAAATATATTGAATTAGAAAATAATCTTACACTTAAAAAAGATAAAATAAATAATATTATTGAAGGAATAAAATCCATTAATGAATACTCAGAAAAAATAAAAAAACTTTTAGTTTTTTTCAAAAGTATTTTTTGGATAAAAAGTCTTTTGGAAGCATTTGGCAAACCTTCGAAAGAATATTTCGGAATTTGCTATAATTTAAGAACTATTCTCTTCAAATATAATACAATAATACAATCTATATGTGATAAAGAAAAAGATAAAGATATAATAGAAGATATAACAAATTATGTTAACAAAGATGAATTCGCAAATGCTTTAGATTATAATATTAAGAAATTTTTCAAAAATGAAAAAGGAAAAATAAAAAATTCAGAGATTCTTGGATATATTAAAGAATATAACCCATATTACCAAGAAGAGAAATTCAAAAATAAAAGACAAGCTTATATATTAGATAACTTAGATTTTGAATATGATATTAATAAGCAAGATGAGGAATCAATCGAGATACATAATAATTTCATTAAAACATTTAAATTTCTAGAATATGAAGATATATTCAAGGAAAATATGGTCAAGTTCATTGATTTAATGGTTAATAAAATAACTGATATTTCTTCTTTTGATACCGTCATTGATTTAATTACTGTGGATAAAATTAAAGAAAAGGTTGATTATTATATAGAAAAACTTAAAAATAAATATGAAAAAACTGTGAAGACAGAATTAAAAAAGTTAACTGATATTAAGCAAAAAAAATCAGCAGAAATTATTGCTAAATTTGAAAAGTTAATTT
>JAEEGK010017793.1_pt1 | contig 15450 bp, 11 predicted proteins | sample 8958771 | NCBI WGS metagenome assembly JAEEGK01 (sample SAMN16246547, study PRJNA631951) | gut metagenome | biome: gut microbiome; feature: rumen; material: SC-attached | host: Bos | place: Iran: Karaj | collected 2018-10 | reverse complement strand
AGGTTTCTTTTTGACGGGAGCTTCAGTCCTGATCATTGCGGCAGCGGTCTTTGTGAGGATCGGAAGAAAAAAGAAAGGAGTCGTAAAGGATGCGTGAGGCATTTTCTAAGGAAAAATGGAAATATCTTTGGTATACACTGACACATCCCATGGACGGATATTACTGGATCCGCCACAGGAATCTCGGCAGCGTACCCATAGCCGTTTTGCTGGTGATCGCGTTCTCCTTTTCCTTTACGGCCAACAGACTCCTGGCGGGATTTGTGGTGAACGATCTGGACCCCCGGTCCGTGGACGGCTTCTACGAGCTTATGGGAGTGCTGGCCTTTTACCTGTTACTCTGCGTGAGCAACTGGTCCATAACGTGTCTCATGAACGGAGAGGGAAGGCTTAAGGACATTGCCATAGCCATCGGATATGCAACAGCCCCCATAACCTTCGTACTCATTCTTTCTACCGTGATCAGCGGTTTTGTGGCGGACGACGAACAGGCCTTTTATGTGATCATCCTGGGAGTGGGGATAGCTTACGGCGTTATCATGATGCTCATCGGTATCATGCAGGTCCATAACTACACTCTGGGAAAGACCCTCATAACCCTGTTCCTTACGGTCCTTGCTTTATTGATAATAATTTTCCTGATGCTGCTTTTGTCGAATCTTCTCGGGCATGTGTTCAACTTCTTTAAGAGCATATATACCGAGCTGATCTTCAGGACTTAAGGGGGTGGGATCGTGGCTAAAGAAAAAAGCGTAAGGCTCCCCGTGAGCCGTGCAAAGAAAACAGTGCTTTGTATCCTTGCAATCGCAGTGATTGCGGCACTTTCCTACCTGGTCTATTACCTGGTGCATTACCAATTTTACAGCGGTTACAAAAAGTACTTAACCGCCGGCACCTACGAAGAAGGACGGGCCTATGCGCCCCTTGCGGATTCCGGAAAAGATGTTGCCGGTATGGATCTGGTGGCGGAAAGCGACGTGCTTAAGCTCTATACGGACACAAAGTCGGGTTACGTTGCCCTTTTTGACAAAAGAAACGGTAAGACCGTTTATTCCAATCCCTTAAACGCCGAGGAAGACTCGGTAGCCAACAAGGTAAACGTCAATTACTTAAAGTCCCAGATGATAGTCCAGTACTATAACTCCGACATCATAACGGGTACCTTCGATTCCTACAGCGCAGGCGTTTCCAAGGGAAACCTGAAGGTCGAGAGCATCGATAGGGGTGTGAGATACATCTACACTCTTGGAGAAAACAAGGACGATTCCATTCGTTTCGAGATTCCCCTTGAATACAGGCTCACAGACGATCACCTGGAGGTATCGGTCCCTGCTTCGCAAATAAAGGAATTTAACGGAAGCGTATACAGGATACAGCTTTTAAGATATTTCGGAGCCGCTTCAAAGGAAGAAACGGGCTATACCGTGGTTCCCAACGGCGCAGGTTCCCTTATCGAATTTAACAACGGAAAAATCGGTGAGGCCGCATATTCCCAGTATATATACGGTCTGGACCCGCTGGTTTCGGACTATTCCACCACCGAAAACACCCTTAACGTAAAGCTTCCCCTTTACGCCCTCTGCAGGGAAGATTCCTCGGTGCTTGCTACGGTGGAGGAGGGAGCCCCGGTGGCTCTCATTTCCGCAGATATTTCCGGCAAATATAACGACTATAACTACGCTTACGCCACCTTTGTGCTGAGAAATGCCGACAACTTAAGGATGTTCGGAAACAAGACCCAGGATGTGTTCGTGCTTGAAAAGAAGCCCTACGACATCAACTGTACCGTAAGATACACCCTTCTTACGGAGGAAAACAAAGGCTACAACGGCGTTGCCGCCTATTACCGCCGGAGGCTGATTTCCGAGGGAGAGCTTTCCCGCACGGAAAAAGAAGGGGATATTCCCTTCTACTGCGACATCATCACGGGAGTCAGGGAAACCGCTCACTTTTTGGGAGTACAGTACCTTAATTCCTTTGCCATGACAAGCTTTGATGAGGCAGCAGAAATATCAGATGAGCTATCCGCTCTGGGCCTTAACAATCAGGTGGTGAACCTGCAGGGCTGGTTTAACTCAGGCTACTATCACAAGGCAGCCCATGACATCAGGATAGTAAGAGAAGTCGGCAATCGTGCCGGGTTATCGAAACTTAATGAACTAATCCGTGAAAAGGGCGGAAGACTTTACGTCGACACGGCTTTCCAGAGAGTCACCTTCGCGGACAACGGCTTTAATTACAAGGCGGAGTCCTCCAGATATTACTCGGGATACGTCGTAAGCTTCGGAAGCGTGGATCCTACCACCTTAAGAAACACCGCAGCCCTGGGATATCAGGAACTGCGATATGACGTTCTTTCTCCCGCGTATCTGCCGAGGTACGTCACACAGTTTGCTTCAAAGATAAAGAAATACGACGTGGACGGAATATCCTTAAGAGACCTTGGAAGCGACCTGGCCAGCGACAAACGAAGGACCCGGATAATCGACAGGGAGCAGGCCCTTGACATCGTAAAGGGGCAGTTTACCGAACTTGAAAACACGGGAAAGAACCTGATGACCGCCGATTCCAACGCCTATGCCTTTAAATATTCGACGGATATCATAAACGCCCCCGTATATTCAAACGATTACAGGATCACGGACTATGACATTCCGCTGTACGCCATGATAATACACGGTCACATTTCCTATTCCTCGGAACTTTTAAACTACGTTGACGACGAAGACCTGACGCCTACCATACTCATGCTCATAGAAAACGGCGCTTCGCCCCACTATGTGTTTACCAAAGAGGAATCCAGCCGCATGAAGAACACGGCCATGAATTCCTATTACTGCACCACCTTTGATAACTGGAAGGATGAGGCGGCTTACGTTTACAAAAGCGTAAACGATATCCTCAAGCACGTTACCGGAGCGGAGATCACAAGCCACGAGATCCTTTCTTCGGGCCTTAGAAAGATAACCTACTCAAACGGGAAAGTTATCTACGTTAATCCTACGGAATTTGACCTTAAGGACGGTTTAACAACCGTGCCTGCCATGAGCGCAAGATTGGAGGGAGACAGATGAAAAAGAAAAAGAAACTGACCCTCCTTCAGAAAAGGAGCCTTAAAGGATATCTGTTCATACTTCCCTGGCTCATAGGTTTTGCTTTTTTCTACATACGAAGCCTGGTGATGACCGTACAGTTCTCTTTTTCGAAGCTGGACGTACTGCCGGGAGCCGGTGGTTACACCCTTAAAAACGTGGGCTTTGACAATTTCATCTATGCCTTCAGGGTTCACGGTTCCTTCAAACAGACCTTAACGTCTTCTGTGGGAAACATGCTGATCGACGTGCCTCTGATCATTTTCTTTTCGCTGTTTATGGCGATGATGCTCAACAAGAAGTTTAAGGGGCGCGGGATAGTGAGAGCGATCTTCTTTCTGCCGGTGATCTTAAATTCCGAAGCGCTAAAGGCCGCCATATCCCTTGGCGAAGCCATGATGAACGGAGGAGTCGCCACTCAGGCTGCGGAAGTTGGGGAAGCCACGGGAACGGTACTGGCTTTTGATATCGATTACCTTATCAACATGTTCGTAAACTTCGGTCTTCCGGTGAAGATCATAAGCTACATAACCACAGCGGTGCAGAGGATCAACGACATAATATCCGCATCCGGAGTGCAGATAATCATCTTCATAGCGGCGCTTCAGTCCATAACGCCCTCCATGTACGAGGTTGCAAAGATCGAAGGCGCCACGGCCTATGAAACCTTCTGGAAGGTCACCTTCCCCATGGTGATGCCGCATATAATAACAAATGTTGTTTATACCATCGTTGACAATTTTGCGGGAAGCAAGGTGGTGGATCTTGCTTACACCACCGCTTTCGGAGAGTTTAACTACGGCTTAAGTGCCGTGTTCAGCCTGGCAAGCACTTTTGTAACGCTTCTCATACTGGCTCTGATAGTAAGGCTCATACAGAAGCGCACATTCTACTACAACTAAAAGGAGGAGAAGGGCATGTTGAATTCCGTAAAGAAATTTCTTGTAACACTTTTGAGAGTGCTCATTCTTGTGGGCGTCGGCTACACCATTCTCGCTCCGGTCATAGGGATGGCGGTAAACTCCATAGCTTCCACGGAGGACCTTTACAATCCCATGATGTTTCTTTTCCCGAAGTATCCCACATGGGAAAAGTACGCACTGGTAATAAAAAGAATGGGTTATTTTGCCACCATGGCAAGAGACCTTCTTTATACCGTGTCCCTTACGGCGATACAGGTATTTGTATGCTCCATGGTGGGTTACGGCTTTGCCAGATTTGATTTTAAGTTCAAAGGACTGCTGTTTGGCGGCGTGGTGCTGATGATCACGATTCCGGCCCACACCATCATGCTTCCTTTGTACATGACTTTTAAGACCTTCGATCCCTTCGGTATCGTAACGGCTTTGAAGGGTACTCCCGGAGTTATGGGTACCGTGGTTCCCATGTTCCTTATGACGATACTCGGCTGCGGAGTAAGATCCGGCCTTTACATCTATATCTTCAATCAGTTCTTCAGGGGACTGCCAAAGGAGATAGAAGAGGCGGCCTTCGTGGACGGAGCGGGAGTCTGGTACACCTATTTCCGGATAATGCTGGTAAATGCCATGCCCGCGGTGATAACCGTAGCGGTGTTCTCACTGGTATGGCAGTTTAACGATACCTTCTACGCAAAGCTTTTCCTGATAAGCGAGAACGTGGTCATCAGTAAGAAAATATCGTCCCTGGCAGGCGTGCTTGCCAACCAGGACAAGATCCTTAACGTATCCATTCAGCAGCAGCACGTAAATGCGGGGATACTGCTGGTGATACTGCCGATACTCATTCTTTATCTGATCCTTCAGAAGCGCTTTATCGAGGGCGTGGAAAGAAGCGGTATCGTGGGATAACCTTTGATGAAAACCTTGTAATGGGGGTTCATATATGCAAATTTCAACAATCACAAAGGAGGATGAAAAGTTGAAGAAGCAAAGATTATTTGCCTGCCTTATGGCAGGAGCCATGGTCCTTACCATGACGGCTTGCGGCAATTCAAAGAGTTCCGCGTCGGATTCGACATCGACGCCTGTAAGCGCAAGCACAAGCACTTCCGCTTCCGTTGAAGAGCAGAAGGGCTTTGAGTACGACGACTCCGCCAGCATTACGTTTGCGGACGAAAAGTACGGTTTTGTCGGCAGCGATTCCACCGTAAATCCCGCCGCAAAAGAAACCGCTTTTTCCGTGGTTTCGCGTAACGGAAGAAAAGCTCTTAAGATCGAATCCGCCGAGGGCGGAAAGTTCTTTGCGGGTATCCAGATGGATGCTCTGCTGGGCGATAAGATCGGTGAAGTAAAGACCGTTGAATTCGCCCTTGAGACCGAATGTAAGGATAACGGTAAATTCGTTGCCACATCCGGTAATGTATACGCTTATCTTGGAGAGGACAACGAAAGAAGCAACACTCCCTGGTCGATCTACCTTGAGAAGCAGAATCCCAAGAAAATATCCTACGAACTGCCCCAGACGGCGGTAGCGGGAAATTCTCTGGTGCTTTCTCTTGAGGTTAACGACGGAAGCAGCTACAAAGCAGACAGAGAGACGGCTCTCTACGTTTACTCCATTTCCTTTAAGGATGCGGCAGGAAACGTGCTTCCCGTTGACACTTCCGCAGAATACGTTAAGGCCGAGACCGGAGAAGACAGATCCAACCTCTTTGGTATCGCAGGTGCCCTCACCGTTGACGGTCTGGTGGGCGCAGGCGGCGCTTGGAGCCAGATCGGTTATCAGGAGCTTACCGACGAGCAGTTCGAGGCTTTAAAGACTCCCGGTTCTGTTGTGGAGATCTCTTACCAGTCTTCCACAGGCAATATGTGGATGGGTCTTTCCGGCAATGCATGGCTCAGAATCGGCGTAGGTAACGCAGACGGTTCGGGTCAGGGCTTTGCATACATTAACAACTCAAAGAACATTGCACAGATTCCTTACGAAGAGATCGTTAAGGTCTGCGGTGAAGATACCTCTGCATGGGATAAGTCCATCTTTATCGAGTCTGACGGGGACTTCGAAGTATTCTCCGTAAAGATCGGCAGGCAGATCCCCAATATCGTTCTTAAGGATGCCGTCGATATCGGACTCAGCGGAACGAGCGGTGCCTGGGGACAGTTAGGTTACGATGTGGTCCTTTCGGACGAAGCCATCGAAACCTTAAGAACACCCGGTTCCGTGGTGGCTGTTGAATATACTTCCGAATCCGGTGACTTCTGGATCGGTCTTTCCGGCAAGGCATGGCAGAGAGTAGGTGTCGGCAATGCGGACGGTTCGGGCTCCGTTGATGCTTACACCGACGGAAACACCTGCTACGTGACCTATGACATGATCGCAGCGGTATGCGGTGAAGATTCTTCCGCATGGGATACCACTCTGTTCGTGGAATCCGACAGTAACTTTGAAGTTTATTCCGTGAAGATCGGAAAAGCAGCAGAGTTTAAAGCTAACAACAAGCAGGTGGATGCGGGTATTTCAGGCACCGGCGACGGCTGGGCCCAGATAGATTACGGCATTACCCTTTCCGATGAAGCTCTTGAAGCATTAAAGACACCCGGTTCTGTTGTAAACATTTCCTACACCTCCGAAAGCGGAGAGATCTGGATCGTTATGACAAGCGGTGCCGAAGGCTGGAAGAGAATCGGTGTGGGCGACTTTGACGGTTCGGGTCAGGGTTACGCCGTATATGACGGTTCTTTGTGCCAGATCACACACGAAATGATTGCGGAATATTACGGAGCGGATCCTTCAACCTGGGGCAACCAGTTTGTAGTGGAAGCTTCCACGGCCTTTGAGGTTTATTCCGTAAACATTGGTCAGACCAAATGATCGCATTGAGAAAGGATAAAAAAATGAAAAGAATAAAAAGATTTGCAGCTCTCGGTCTTGCACTTATTCTTGCTGTTTCTACCGCAGCATGCGGCAAGTCCGGAGCATCGGGTTCGGACAGTGCTTCGAGCAATTCAAATACCGGCGACAAGGGTGCTTTTCGCCACATTACCATAGGTTCCTGGTGGAGACAGTACTATGATTCCACAGACGAAAGCATGGATGCATCCTCAGACTGGACCGCAAACCAGCCCGTAGAAGGCGATGATGCGGAAACCGCCAATTCCAAGGCCATCAACCGCGAGGTAAGCCAGGCTAAGTGGGATCTTGTAAAGAAACTTGAGGATAAGTACAACTGCGACTACGAATGGGTAAACCTTACCTTCGACGGAACCCAGGAATCTCTTAACACCTCAGTTCTTGCGGGTTCACCCGACTGCGACATTTACATGGTTCAGTCCTCCATGGCGATCCCTGCCCAGAGTAACGGTCTTTTGGTTGACTTAAAGACCATTTTACCCGCAGATCACGACCTTTTCACCGACCAGAAGGTATTTTCATACCTGGACCTTGGCGACGGAAAGGCCTGCATCCTTCAGGTTAACGGTAACTTTTCAAATACCTATCCCATCGGCTTCAATGTGCAGATGTTAAAGGATAACAACCTCGAAGATCCCAGAGACCTTTACGAGCGCGGCGAGTGGACCTGGGACAAGTTCATCGAGTACTGCCAGAAGCTTACCCAGGATACCGACGGTGACGGTAAAACAGACCAGTACGGCTACTGCGGATATGCGGGAGAGACTCTCAGCGAGCTCCTTATGTCCAACGGAACCAACATCGCAGGCGGCAAAGATTGTAACTTAACAAGCGCACCTGTAGGTGAATGTTTACAGATGATGCAGGACATGTATAATAAATATAATGTATGTTATCCCTACGACTATTCCGCAGACGGCGGCAAGCCCTCCGACTCCATGAGAAGACAGTACAACCAGGGAAATATCGCATTTTTCCCTGCTGCAGTCTGGGTTATGAACGATTGCGGAAACTATCCCGAGGGTAAAGAAGGAAATCTTACCTGGGACGTTGCCTTCGTTCGCTGGCCCGTGGGACCTTCGGGTAACAAGGCTACAAACGGAGGTTACAAAGCTAACAACGCTAACTTTTTTGTAATCCCCGTAGGCGTAAAAGAACCCGAAAAGATCTTCAATTTCCTTTACGATCTTTACAACTGGTTCGACGGAGACACCTCCAAACGCGACAACCCCGCACTTCTTAACTGGTGGTACAACGAGACCGCAAAGGTTAAGGAGATTAACGATGCAAACTTCGAAGTACAGAAGGACTGCTTAAGTCATCCCAACTTCGAGCTTTACGAGGATCTGGGCGTTTCTTACGATCTTGAATCCATCATTAACGGATCCATGACCCCCGCACAGTTCCAGGAAACCTACAAGCAGAGTTTCCAGGACGCCCTTGACGCCATTTTCAAATAAGTGATTAATTCGCACTGCGGTTTCTTTCTCCTTTGGGGAAGGAACCGCAGGAGCGAAACAGGAAAGGATGAATAAAATATATGAGCAAGGTGAAAATGCTTAATTGTCCCGCGGTTCCCAATGTTCCCTGGCAGGACAGACCCGCAGATCTTACGGGTGCACCGGTATGGAGATATTCGGAAAACCCCATCATCGGAAGAAATCCCGTGGAAGGGGTGGCACGTATCTTCAACAGTGCCGTAATGCCTTTTGAAGACGGCTTTATCGGGGTTTTCAGAGGAGAACAGACCAACGGTATTCCCTATGTGTATCTCGGACGTTCCAAGGACGCCATCCACTGGGAATTCGACAAAAACAAGGTTCCCTTCGTAAACGAGAAGGGAGAGCCCTTCATGCCCGTATATGCTTACGATCCCAGACTTGTGAAGGTGGAGGATACCTATTACATCATCTGGTGCGGAGATTTTTACGGAGCTTCCATCGGTATCGCCACCACCAAAGATTTCAAGACCTTTACCAGAATTGAAAATCCCTTTATTCCCTTTAACAGAAACGCAGTTCTGTTCCCCCGGAAGATAAACGGCAAATACATGTTGTTAAGCCGTCCCTCGGATTCGGGCCATACGCCCTTCGGAGATATCTTCTTAAGCGAATCTCCCGACATGACCTACTGGGGAAAACACCGTCATGTAATGGGCCCCAACGGCAAGTGGTGGCAGTCCGTCAAGATCGGCGGAGGTGCTGCTCCCATTGAGACCACTGAAGGCTGGCTTCTTTTCTATCACGGTGTCAGCGGAACCTGCAACGGTTTTGTATATTCCATCGGCGGAGCCATCCTTGATATCGACAATCCTTCGATAGTTAAGTACAGGTGCGAGAACTTCCTTCTTACTCCCGAAGAGTGGTACGAAGAACGGGGCTTTGTTCCAAACGTTTGCTTCCCCTGCGCTACGATCCACGATCCCGAAAGCGGAAAGATCGCCCTTTATTACGGATGCGCCGACAGCTATGTTGGTCTTGCTTTTACGGAGATCGACGCTGTGGTTGACTACATCAAAGAACACTCCCAATTGAACGATAACGATACTGAAATCGGTATCAGGTAATAATGTTTTCCGTCTGCGGCACAGGCACGCAGGCGGAGCAAAAATGCCTGTAAGAGGTGGATAATATGGGTTACAACATAGATTTTAACAAAGGAATGATGAACTACGGGGATTTTACCCGCATGAGAAAAACGATGGCAAGAGCCGCAAAAGGAGAGCCGATAACGGTAGGTTTTCTTGGCGGCAGCATCACAAACGGCTCATGCGCATCGGTTCCCGAAAAGTGCTATGCGTACTTAGTCTATAAGTGGTGGCAGGAAACTTTCCCTAAAAGTGCTGTAACCTTCGCAAATGTCGGAATCGGCGCCACAAATTCGGACTTTGGAGTTGCAAGAGTCGATGAAGACCTGCTTTGTAAAAAGCCTGATTTTATGGTTGTCGAATACAGCGTAAACGACGAGAACAACCTGCATTACCTTGAGACCTACGAGGGACTTGTAAGGCACATTTTAAAAAGTGAGTCAGAGATTGCGCTGATGCTTGTCCATAACGTGTTTTATGCGACGGCGGAGAGTGCCGAGGATAAGCACCTTTTAGTCGGAAAGCACTACGACCTGCCGGCTGTTTCGATGAAATATTCGGTCTATCCCGAGGTTTTGTGCGGAAATATTCCGGTTCGAGAGATTACGCCCGATGACTTACACCCGAATGACGCAGGCCACAGAATCCTCGCAGATTTGATCATTCACATGCTTGAAATCATCAAGGCCCATGTAGAAGAGGGCGATGAAAACGCCAAAATCTCGCTTGATTTAAAGAAACCTCTGACTAAGAACGGGTACGAAAATTCAAGGCTTTTGAATAACACAAACTTAAAGCCCGATTTTTTACAGGGCTTTGAAATCGATAAACCCGGAAGAAAAGATATCTGGGATAAGTTTACCCGCGGTTTCTTTGCGTGGAAAACAGGCGATAAAATTGAGTTTACCGTGAAGGGTTCTTCGTTCTCGGTACAATTCAGAAGGTCGATAGTAAGGCCCGCCCCGGTCGCAAAAATCACGATCGACGGCGAAAATGAAGCGATCCTTGACGGCGCCTACGAATATAACTGGGGCGACTACCTTCGCACCGAACCGATTGCCGACAATCTTGAAAACAAGGACCATAAAATAGTCGTCGAAATAATAAAAGATCACGCAGACTGCGAAGAAAAAGACAAGGTTCCTTTTTATCTTGTCAGCATAATAGCCTCAAACTCTTGATTTAAAAGTTCCGAGACTTTAAAATCGGATTTGCATGAAAAGGAGGCTAAAAAATATGGCTAAAAAGGATCTTATGTTCTTCGCACCGGAATTCAAAACAATGATCTGGGGCGGAAGCAAAATGCGTGACAGATTCGGGTATGATATACCCGCCGACAATACGGGAGAATGCTGGGCAATAAGCGCCCATCCAAACGGAGACTGTACCCTTAAAAACGGTGAATTTGCGGGAAAGAAGCTTTCATGGCTTTGGGAGAATCGGAAGGACCTTTTCGGAAATTACGATTCCGACAGATTTCCCCTTCTTCTTAAAGTGATCGATGCAAAGGACAACCTTTCCATTCAGGTCCACCCCGATGATGCTTACGCAAAGGTCAACGAAAACGGGTCTCTCGGAAAGACCGAATGCTGGTACGTGCTTGAATGCGAGCCCGGTTCCACACTGGTAGTGGGACACAACGCGAAGACAAAAGAAGAGTTATGTAAACTTATCGACGATCACGAATTTACAAAACTCATCAGAGAGATCCCCATTGAAAAGGGAGATTTTCTCCAGATCGAGCCCGGTACCGTTCACGCCATCAAGGGCGGGGTAATGATACTGGAAACCCAGCAGAACTCAGACATTACCTACAGAGTTTACGATTACGACAGACTTCAGAACGGAAAGCCCAGAGAACTTCACATCGAAAAATCAAAGGATGTGATCACCGCACCTCAGGATTCCGTTTCTGCGATAAAGACCGGAGACGAGCCGGGACTGAAGAAACTTGTTACCTGCAAATATTACAGCGTATACAAAGCAAATGTTAAGGACAGCCTTACCTTTGATGAGAAGGTTCCATTTGCTCTTGTTTCCTGTATCGAGGGAAAGGGTGCCGCCGACGGGGTTGAATTTAAGGCGGGAGACCATTTTCTGGTACCCGGCGGTTACGGCCCCGTTAACTTTACCGGTGAATGCACACTTATTATCTCTAAGCCCGAATAGGGCATAACGGAGCCTTAATATGAGTAAAGACGTCACCATGCGTGATATCGCCAAAAAACTTAATATAAGCGCGGTTTCCGTGTCCAAAGCGATATCGGGCCGGGAGGGCATCAGCGAAAGTGTCAGGGAGCTTATTATTAAAACCGCCCGGGATATGGGCTACGTTTATACCTCTCCCAAGTTAAAGGGCAGGGCTCATTATAACATAGGGGTAATGGTATCCCAGACCTTTATTTCCGACAGCGCCTTTTATTCAAGGCTTTTCCAGAATCTGGCCATCGAATTCGGCAAGAAAGGCCACAGCTGCACTCTGGAGATAATCAGCCACAGAAACGAGCGTGAGGGGATTCTGCCCGGGAATGTGGCCGGGGGAAGGATGGACGGCATTATCGTGCTTGGCCCCATAAGTGATGCGTGCCTCGGAAATATCCTTCGAACCACCACACCCTACGTATTCGTGGATAACTATTTTCCGGGAGAAATGATGGACTGCGTGGTGAGCGACAATGTTTACGGCTCCCACGTGCTGACCAATTACCTGATAGATAAGGGCTTTCGAAAGATCGCTTTTGTGGGGCGCATAAATGCCACCAATTCCATTATGGACAGGTACTTGGGATATGTGAAGGCCCTTTTGCAACACAACATGGAAGTAAGGCCCGAATATATCCTTCCGGACAGAGACGAGGCGGGACTTCTTGCGGACCCCGAACTTCCCGAAGACATGCCGGAGGCTTTCGTATGCAACTGCGACGAAGTGGCCTATCATCTGGTGGAGCAATTGAAAGCCAGGAAGATCCGGGTGCCTGAAGATGTTTCCATAGTGGGTTTTGACGATTATATCTTTGCAACCCTGTGTTCCCCGAAGCTTACCACCTTCAGGGTAAACATGGAGGAAATGAGCCGCACGGCGGTGCAGCTTATGGAGGACAAACTGCAAGCCCCCCATACTGTAAACGGCCGCAAGGTCATTAGCGGAGAGATAGTTATAAGAGATTCGGTACGGGACAAATAACAGTTGTTTTTCAAAAAACATTAATAAACGGGGATAGTTATGATACACGAAAAGTATTATGAGCTCTTAAAAGAGCAGGAAAAGATCTTAAACAGGAAGAATGTTAAATCAGGATTTTATAACGGTATATTCGACAGATACGAATTTCCGGTGCTGGATCGGAGCATGATCCCGTTACACTGGAAATACGATTTGAATAAAGAAACCAACCCTTTCTTTATGGAGAGGCTCGGCGTAAATGCGGTGATGAATTCCGGCGCCATCGAATTAAACGGGAAATTTTATCTGGTGCCCAGAGTCGAGGGCAATGACCGGAAGTCTTTCTTTGCGGTGGCGGAATCGGAGAGCGGAGTGGACGGCTTCAGATTCTGGGATAAGCCCGTGCTTCTTCCCGACACCTGTCCCGAAGAAACAAACGTCTACGACATGCGCCTTACCAAACATGAAGACGGCTGGATCTACGGTGTTTTCTGTTCCGAAAGCAAAGATAAGTCCGTTAACGACCTAAGCGCTGCAGTGGCAGCCGCAGGTATAGTCAGGACAAAGGACTTAAAGACCTGGGAGAGGCTTGATAATTTAAAGACCTTAAATTCTCCCCAGCAAAGAAACGTGCTTTTGCACCCCGAGTTCATAAATGGAAAATATGCTTTTTATACCCGTCCCATGGACGATTTTATCGACACGGGTTCCGGCGGAGGCATAGGCTTCGGACTTTGCGATGATATTGAGCATGCGGTGATTGACGAAGAAATCATCACCAGCCCCAGAAGATATCACACCATCACCGAGGCAAAGAACGGCGCCGGCGCTACACCCATCAAAACACCCAAGGGCTGGATCCACGTGGCTCACGGCGTAAGAAACACCGCAGCGGGACTTCGGTACGTGCTTTATGTGTTCGCAACGGATCTTAAGGACCCTTCAAAGGTCATCGCGGAGCCTTCGGGATTCTTTCTTGCTCCCTTGGGACCTGAGAGAGTGGGAGACGTTTCCAACGTGGTATTCTCAAACGGCCTCATAGCAAGAGATAACGGAGATGTGTACATTTACTATGCATCCAGCGATACAAGACTCCACGTGGCCACCACCACAGTGGATAAGCTCATGGATTACTGCTTTAACACACCCAAAGACCCCCTTAGAAGCGTTGACTGCGTAAAGCAGAGGATCGAACTTATTGATTCGAACCTGAAGCTTTTGGGTAAATAGGTTTTAATACATGTAAAAATGTGGGCGGCGTGCGACAATCATCACCTGATTTTATGCAGATTTTAACATTTTTACGGCTGAAAGGATGTATACAATTATACATCCTTTTTTTATGCCCTTTGTCCTTGCACGGCGTACAAGGCTATGATATACTTTTCAAGTGATTACAAGGCATTCCGTGTTTGCGGAGTGCCTTGTTGAACTGATTCTACAAAACAGAGGGAGAAAATTTATGGCAAAATGGGTTTACCTTTTTGAGGAAGGTTCCGCAGACATGCGTAATCTTCTTGGCGGTAAGGGCGCTAATCTTGCAGAAATGACCAACATCGGAATGCCTGTACCCCAGGGATTTACCATCACTACAGAGGCTTGTACCCAGTATTACGAGGACGGCAAGAAGATCAATGCGGAAATCCAGGCACAGATCGATGAATACGTGCTTAAACTTCAGGAGATGACAGGAAAGAAATTCGGGGACAAAGAAAATCCCCTTCTTGTTTCCGTTCGTTCCGGTGCGCGTGCTTCTATGCCCGGTATGATGGACACCATTCTTAACCTTGGTCTTAACGAAGATGTTGTCAATACATTGGCAGAAAAGTCCGGCAATCCCCGCTGGGCATGGGACTGCTACAGAAGATTCATTCAGATGTTTTCCGACGTGGTTATGGAAGTCGGTAAGAAATATTTCGAAGAGCTCATCGATAAGATGAAGGCGAAAAAGGGCGTTACACAGGACGTTGAACTTACCGCCGAAGATCTTAAAGAGCTTGCAAACCAGTTCAAGGCTGAGTACAAAGCAAAACTCGGTGAGGACTTCCCCACCGATCCAAAGGTTCAGCTTGCAGAGGCTATCAAGGCCGTATTCCGTTCCTGGGATAACCCCAGAGCAAACGTATACAGACGTGACAACGATATCCCTTATTCCTGGGGTACCGCCGTTAACGTACAAAGCATGGCTTTCGGTAACATGGGAGATGACTGCGGTACAGGTGTTGCATTTACCCGTAACCCCGCTACCGGTGAAAAGGGTCTTTTCGGTGAATTCTTAACAAATGCACAGGGTGAGGACGTGGTTGCAGGTGTTCGTACCCCCATGAAGATCACCGAGATGGCTGAGAAGTTTCCCGAAGCCTTCGCGCAGTTCAAGCAGGTTTGTGAGAACCTTGAAAACCACTACAGAGACATGCAGGACATGGAGTTCACCGTTGAACACGGAAAACTCTACATGCTTCAGACCCGTAACGGTAAGAGAACCGCTCAGGCTGCTTTGAAGATTGCCTGCGATCTGGTTGATGAGGGCATGAGAACCGAAGAAGAAGCGGTTGCCATGATCGATCCCAGAAACCTCGATACCCTTCTTCATCCCCCGTTTGACAAAGATGCGGTTGCCCGCGCAAGAGTTATGGGCAAGGCCCTCGGCGCAGCTCCCGGAGCTGCCTGCGGTAAGATCGTTTTCACCGCTGAAGATGCAAAAGACTGGGCAGCCCGCGGCGAGAAGGTAGTTCTTGTCCGCCTTGAGACCAGCCCCGAAGATATCGAAGGCATGA
>JAEEGK010017792.1_pt1 | contig 15450 bp, 7 predicted proteins | sample 8958771 | NCBI WGS metagenome assembly JAEEGK01 (sample SAMN16246547, study PRJNA631951) | gut metagenome | biome: gut microbiome; feature: rumen; material: SC-attached | host: Bos | place: Iran: Karaj | collected 2018-10 | reverse complement strand
AGTATCTTTCATATTAGTTTCAATAAAAAAAATATTTTGATTTAATAAATTTAATTCTGTTTGATATATTATTTCATCATCATTTTTTGAATTGTAAGAAAAAATGTCAACTAAAAAAGAAACATCAAAATTTTTCCAATTTTTATCTTCAATATAATCATTTGATATTCTATTATTATCTATTTTTGAAAGGGATAAATTTTCTTTTATTTGTTTATTTTTTTCTTTATAATTGACAATATCATCTTCTTCTAAAAAATCATTAGTTGATGCTTTTTCTTGAAGTCTATTATTTCTATTTCTTGTTTTTGATGTTGTTGTTATTAATAATGAATTTGTTTTATTTGATGAATTAAAAGGTTTTTCATTTGTAATATTTCTTAAAGATAAGTTATATTCTTCTTTTTTTTCTTTGTTATTTTGATCTTCATTATCACAAAAATCACTTATACATGTTGCTCCCATTTTTTTAAATTTAATTCAATTTGAATTTTTAATTTTATTGTATAAAATGTGTTTAAATATTTATATAAGATAATAAAAATATAAATTTACAATATTATAAATTTTTGTTTTAATTTTTACTTGCTCAATACATTAATTATTGATTTATTAATTTTATATTTTTTAAATGTTACCTGATTAATACATTAAATATTGAATTACTCATTTTTTAATTTTCAAGATAATAAAAAAAATATATATTTTAAATTAAATTAAAACAAATAAATGAATTCAAACAAAAAAGAACTTTCAAAAAGAGATTTCTTAGATTTAAAACACATATTAAAACAATATGCAAATTGGTATAAAGCATTATATCATTTTAATCCAGCAAACGCAGAAGAATTTCAAAAAAAACAAGAATTTTTTTTTAATAAAAGAGGAGAACCATCAGAATCACATAAGAAAAAATATCCAAATTGTCAACATGTATTTAAAATGGAAACTAAATTTTACATACCAAAAGAAAATATGAACAACATAGAAAAAAATTTATATGAAATATACGAATCATTTTTTCGTCCAATTAATTTAAATCAAATGTTATTATTTTTTGAAGGAAAATTTGAAAAAATAAAAAAACAAGGTGAATCAGAAGGAATGGTATTAACAAAAGAAAGTGAAAAAGAATTAATGCATAGACTTTTATTAGAAGGAATGCCATTTTATATTTTAAATATATTAAAACAAAATTTAAAAAAATATGAAGGAAGTATTAGTGAACAACCTATGTTATTAGCAAATCCTTCTGCAATAACAGATAAAAGAATGATTAATTTTTTATCTGGTGAAAATATTCAAGATTTAATTAATGGAAAATATACAATTATGGATAAAAATATATATGAAAATATTGATTTGAATAATTATGAAATTTATAATCAATTTAAATATATTTATATGGAAGGTTTATTTGAAGATGAAAGTATTAATGATAATTTAAATAGAAGTGATTATGTTTTAAATTTTAGTATTAATTATTTTGAAAAATCTAAACATAAAATTGTTTCTACTTTAACTCAAGCAATTTATGCTATTCCTTTTGAATTAAATATGAAATATCCTATTTTTCAATTACAAATTAATGATTATATTCAATGTTCTTATTTTAGAGAAAATTTTTCATATATTGGAAAATGTTATGATAGTTCTTTTGAACATGATACTGGTAAAAAATTAACTTATATGGTTGTTTTATTTCCTGATGAAGTTGAATTAAGTAAAAGAATTTGTCATATTAAATTATATGATCAAATTAATAATGAATTAATTCAAGAAGTTAATTTAACTAAACCTTTAAGTGGAATTTTAATTAAGTCTAGAAATGTTTTTTATGAAGTTAATAAACATGATTTTCCTTTTATTATAATGTTTTATTTTATTCATGGTCCTATTGATAAAGAACATAATTTTTAAATTAATAAAATATTTTAAATAAAGATAAATATTATAATTATTAATTCTTTTTCAAGTTTATTATTTCACTTTATTATTATTATAATATAGTAATAACTTAAAGTTGATAAATAAAATAATTATAGAAAAAATACTTAATTATAAAATTTCCAAAAACTCTTTTTTTATACATTTGAACCTAATATTTTCAATTTTGTTTTTTTTGTAATTGGAATTTTTGGACTATGAGATTTATAATTTAATGGAATTCTTCTTAATTTTATATTAAAATTAATTTTAGTCTTATTTGGAATATAATTCCTTATTGTATTATCCATTAATAAAAGATCAACTTTATCAATTGTTTCTCCATCTGATAAAATTCTTTTATGATTTGAAATATTATTATTAAATTTTAAAATTTTATTTTTTAAATTATCATTAAGTGCTCTTTGATATATTTTATCTATTAATTTTTTTTCTTTTTCTTCCTCAGTTGAATTTACAATTAAAGTTGAATAATATATTTTTGTTTTATATTCCCTTATTTTTTGCATTAAATAATTATTTTGTATTTTCTTTATTGGACTAAATAATTTTTTATTTGAAGAATCACTTTTTAATATATTTGGATTTGCATTTTTAGAAGTTGTAAGATTTTCATTATTTATTCTATTTAAATCATTTAATTTTAATTTTGGAATTTTATATTTTTTTTTAATAAAAGAAATTGAATTTGAATTTGATAAAGAAAATTTATTATTACCTCTTTTATTTTTTATTTTGTTTCCAATTACTTTTTTAGAAAAATTATCAATAATTTTTTCATCAATCTTTATTTCTTTATTATTATTTTCAATTTTATTCTCATTATCAATATTTTCATTACTATTAATAATTGTCTTTTGATTTATATTTTCAATATTTCCACTTGTTAAAGGAGAAAATTTCGTAGATTGAGTAGAATTAATATTTGAAAGAATTTTTTTATTTTTATCAATTCTAGGAGTGACTATTGAATTTAATTTATAATTCTTATTTTTATTTTTTACTTTATTCCTATAAAAATTTTTAAGTTTTTTAGCAGTAAAAAATGTATTTAAAAAAATCTTTTTTTTATTAGGATTTTCAATCAAACAATTTTGTTTTTCCAATTCATTAATTTCCATATCAGAGTTATTTTTCATTTCTTTTAAATTCATATTTAAAGAAACAGTTCTAATTAATAACATTCTATTAGCCATTAAATTAAATCTTTGTTTTTTATATTTATTAAAATTATCATTAATTTTCCAATCTTTTTGACAAAGATATTTATAAACATTATAATCCATTGAATATAATGAACAATTATTTTTACAAATTGCATTACAAATATAAAAATTATCTTTATTTACATAATCATCTAAACCTATTACTTCATTTTCTTCTTTTTTAAATAAACGAAAATATCTTTGCGTATTTAATAAATTTCCAACAAATAAATTCATTTCTTTTATTAATTTCATTTCTTCATATTCATCTAATTCTCCATTTTTTGCTTTTATTAATTCTATTAATTCTTTATATGAAGTTTTAATTGTTATTTCAATTAATCCTTCTTTTAAAATATAAATATCTTTTCTAAAATCTCCTTGATTAAATAAAATACAATCTTGATTTAATTGAATAAATTTAAAATAATTAAAATATTTCCTATCAAAAGTTTCTAATTTAACTCCATTAAATAATTCACAAGATAAAAGAAAATTAATATTACTTAATCTAATTTTTTCTTGTGCTCCTTTAATACAATTATCATATAATTTCTTAGTTAAAGTTCCAAAAATACAATCTTCATTACAAATAATTGATGCAGTTCTTTTTACATTTTCTCTTAATGCAATTTCACCAAAAGTATCTCCTTCTTTTAAATCACATATATGATAATAATAACTTATTATTATTCTTTTTCTTTGTTTAAAGATCATTTTATTTGTTAAAGGTTTAATTCTTTGAATATAATCTTCTGGTGTACAAAAATTTAATGTTTCAATATTTATTTCATTATATTCTATTTCCGTTTCATCTTTTGGTTTTTGATAAATTAATTTACCATCTAAACAATTTTTTAAATCTATTGAATCAAATTTTAAATTATTTAAACGTAAATTTTCTTCTATTAATTCATATTCTTGTATCTTTTTTAAATATTTTAAATATAAATAATATTCATATTCTGTCATTTCAAATTCTATTTCTTTTTTTATTATTATTGAAACATTTCCTTTAAATATTATATAAAATTTATCTCCTATATCACCAAAACGCATTATTAAAGTATTTTTTATTTTATTTTCTACTTTTATACTATTTGATAATTCATATAATATTTTTGAAGGTTCTATATAATTTTTGTTTGAATTGTTATTATGTATATTTATTATATTTGGAAAATTTGTTAAATAATGTGATATGAATTTAATATCATTTTCACTTTTTTCTTTTTTTTGAATTGCATATAAGAGTAATTCTATTGTATTTTCATATTTTATAAAAGGTATTTGATAAAATAATTTTTTTTCATCTTTTTCTTTTTTATTTAATTGTAAAATTTTATCATTTATTAATAACTCTAATAGATCAATTTCTTCTTCTTTTTCATTACTATTTTCAATAATATCCTTTTTAAATATATTTATTTTTTCATGTTTTATATTATTCATTTATAAATTAAAATTAAACCAAAAAAAAATAATTACATAATTTTAATTTAATTAAAGTAAATAAAAATTTTTTTCTTTAAAAAATAATACAATTTTTAACAATCATTTCCATCAGTTAACTTTTGAGTATAATTTTGAGAAGTATCTTTCTTTTTAAAAACAAAGAAATAAACTAAAGCACCACCTACTAAAACAACAGCCAAAATAATAATAATAATTTTCCAAATTTTTCCATCTTTATTTCCATTATCAGTATCCTTTTTATAAGGAATAATTCCATATTTTAATTTATAAGCTAAAATCCTTGTAACAGCATTTTCAAGTTTTTCTTTTTCTTTTTCATTATTTTTATAAAATTCAAGTAATTCTTTATAATTTTGAGTATTATTCGATGTTAAAATAATATCAACCCCACTTAAAAGTGCAGTAATTGCAACTGATTCATTTTTTACAAATTGTGTAATTGCACCCATTGAAATATCATCAGTAATAATTAAACCAGTATAATTTAAATCTTCTCTTAAAATTTTATGAATTTTAGCTGAAATTGATGATGGATATTTAGAATCAACTTTTTCAATTATATTATGAGATACCATTATCATAGGAACATTTTGATTTATTCCTGCTATAAATGGTTTAAAATCTTTTTCTTTAAATTCTTTTAATTCTCTTTTATCAATTGCTATTCCTTTATGAGTATCACTATTTCCTCCATAACCAGGAAAATGTTTTAAACATGTTGTAAAATTATCTTTATTTGCTTCTTTTACTACTTCACTTATATATTTTTCTGTTTCTGTAATACTTTGTCCTAATGTTCTTTCAAATATATATGATGATGAATTTTCTGTATAATCTGCTACTGGTGCCAAATTTATATTTAAATTTAATTCTTTTATTAAATTTCTTTTTTCTTTTTCTATTTCTAATATTTTTTTTATTCCTCCATCTTTATAATATTCTTGAGGAGATTTAAATTTTTCTTTTCTATATTGTTTGTGATAACTTATTCTTACTACTGTTCCTCCTTCTTCATCTACAGATAATCCTAATTTTATTTTTACTGCTTTTTGAATTGCTTCTAATTCCTTGTTTATTGAGTTTTTATTATGTTTTTGAAAATCAATAGCAAAAAGTACATAACCTCCAAAATTAATGTTATTTATATGCTTTACAACTTTTTTATAATCATATCTTATGAAAAACATTTGAGCAATTTTTTCTTTTGGAGACATTGTCTTTAATATTTTTTTAGCATCTGAATAATATTTTGCAAACATATCATTATCACTTAAATTTTTTTTATAAATATTTTTATCATCTGAATAAAAAAAAGGAATAAAACAAGTTAATATAAAAATTTTTATATTCATTTTTTAAATATTAAAAAAGAAAAAATATATATTTTTAATATTTATTAAAAAATATATTATGAATAACAAAACAAGTTGTTATTACCATAAAATGCAATAATTTAAAATTTATATTATTTATACAAAAATTATATTATCTAATTAAAAATAATGAAGAAATTTACTTATTTTAAAAAGAGTTCTTGATTTTTTTTTCAAAGCAATTTTCCTTGTTAAAGCAGTAAGCATACAAAAAATAAAAGGAAAAATCATTGTAATAAGAAAAGTAATTAAAGTTACTTTGAATAATTTTAATTGTGTATTTCTATAAATCCCACAAAAAGTACTAATATAATACCAAAATAATATCATAAAAAAAAATAAAACAATATAAAAAATTGTTAATTTTATTCTTAATCTCTTTTTCATTTTTTCAATTATTTTTTCTGATTGATATGAATTTTTCATTTTTATTTTTTCAACTAATCTTTGTGATAAAGATAATCTATGTAATAAATAATTAATTATAGAACAACAAATTGAAGAAAAGATAGATTTTGGTAAACTATAAAAAAAATCATATTTTCCTTTATTTTTATAAATATATTTGAAACTTCCCTCATCAAAGAAAAAAGCATTAATTATTAAATATAAATTAAATCCAAAAATAAAAAGTGAATATTTTATTAATTTTAAATTATAATCAGTATGAGTATAAAATGTAAAAATAATTAATTGAGCATATTTTAAAAGTAACCAATAATAAGATAAAAAACTCATTTTATCATATTTTAATGCCATTTTATATCCCATCATATCTATTTCTTCTTTTGTATATGAAATAGGAATTTCTGGTAAATTTGAAGAGTTTATTTTTTTTTCATTAAAAATTAGTCTTTTTTTAATTTCGGTTTTATTTAAATTTTTATTTTTAAAATTACTTTTATTCATTTCAAATGAGGTTTTTATTTTTATTTTTTTTTCTTTTTTAATATTACTACTATTATTACTATTATTATTAAAAGAATTATTTAAATTATTATTTATATTATTTGGTGATTTACTAACTTTATTTTTTTCATTATCAAAATTTATATTATTAAAAAAAGGAGAATTTACTGTTCGACTTGTTTTATCTCCTTTTTTATTTTTTTTAATATTATTTTTTTCTATTAATAACTTTTCAATATTTTTTTTTTCATTATTTGTTTTCACATTATTAGGATTAGAAATATTTGTATCATTTTCATATTTTAAAAAATTGGATACACTATTTGAAAAATTATTTTTATTTGAATTCTCATTTGAATAATTAATATAGCTTATAAAATTATTATTATAAACCATAGGTTTTGCAAAAAAAATTTTTTTTTTATTTATACCAACACTATTACTATGAACATTTTTAAAATATTTCAAAACACATAATTTATTAAAATCTAAATGAAGATTATTATGACTTTTTTTATTATTAATATGATTATTTTTATGATAAATATTTTTATCTTTAAATTTTTTTTTAAGAGGAGGATTTGAAAGAATAATTTTTTTTTCTTTCCTATAATTTAATGAATTATCATTTAATTTCAAATTTAAATCTTTAATGGTTTTAATTAAAGTTGTATTTTTTGTTTGAATAATTGTACTTATTTTATTTGAAATATCACCAATCCCACTTTTAATATAAAAACCTAAAAGAATACATTGACCAATTATACATAAAGTAATAAAAATTTGTCCATAATTATTAAAAAAATTTTTAAAATCAAAAACTACTTTATAACATTTAAAAACTCTAAGATTAGCATATTTAAAAAATTTATAAAAAGAATTTTTAACATTATTTTTTAAAAACATAGAAGAATTATAATTAACAGTAGTTTTAATTTCACAAGAACAATTAATTGTTAAATTTTTAAAATTCATTCCAACATAATTACAATTTTCTTCACATAAACTAGTATTTTGATAATAAATATATTTTCTTTGATTTATGGTCACATCACTTCCATATTCGGTTTTATATATAGAACAAAAATCATTGTAAAAAGAATCATTTGCATTAAAAATATCATAATTATAATTTGCTAATGATTGAGTTTTATTTCGATCTATATTTCCATTTGAGAAATTAAGTGGTAATTCTATAATAATATTTATATTTGAACATGAATTTAAATCTAATTTTTTACCATTTAAATCATAAATTGAATATTCAACTTTATAAGTTGATTGGTCATTTTGATTAATATCAATTTTAAAAATAACTAAATGTTCATCATTTGATATATTATTTGTTTCTTTTAAAATATTTATACAATCCCCAAAATATAATTTTGAAGAGTTATTAAAACTATATGCATAATTTGTAGAATGAATAGAAGTATCATATGTTAATATAGTATAATTATTACCAATTATGTAAGAATAATGATTATAAAATATATTAATAAATTTATCTGGCTCATCAATTATATCATTTAATGATAAACAATTTTTTTCTATTAAAATAGTATCTTTTGGACAATTATTAGAACAATTTTTTCCTGAAATTAAATTTGGACAGTTTTTAACACAATTATTTCCATTTAATAAAGGATAATCATTAGGACATTTAAATGAATTAGTACAAAATATTTTATTATCTTTAATATAAGTATAATAATTACATTCACAATCTCCAATTTTATCATTAAAATGAGTTAAATATGGACAATTTTTTAAACAAGTATTATTAAAAATTAAATTATATGAATTAGGACAAGATGAAACACATTGATTATTTATTTGAACAAATAAAGGATATTCTTCTGGACAATTTTCAACACAAAGAATTTGAAATGATGTTAAATTTAAATAATATTTTAAACTATTTGAACATAGACATTTATTTCCAATTGAAGTCATATTATTTTGATTACAATTTGAAATACATAAATTATAAAAGAAAAAATAATTCGAAGTACAACCTTCAACACATTCAAAAGTATTATATATCATTAAAGGTTTATCAATTATTGAAGATACTTCTTCACAAAAATTATAATTATATAAACAAATACCATTTAAATTAATTTCATCATAATACCATAATGAATTAATATTGTTTTCACAATTATTACAATAATTAGTATTTTTTATTGAAGGATAATAATTTGTATTACAAGTTGTACAATTTAATGAATTAGTTGAACAATATAAACAAGATGAATCACAATCTTTAAATTTACTTTCTAAAAAATCAAAATATATATTTGGATAATTTTCTTCTTTATTAAAACATTTACTTTCATCATTTATATATGAATAATATTCTTCTCCTAAACATGAAATACATTTTGAATCGTTTTCATCATTTGAAAAAGTTTCACATTCTTCACATGCAATATTACAAACTTGAATTGATATTGAACATGCTTCATTATAATAATTTATTCTATAATCATTATTTGAAAAATCATAAAAAATTGATGAATTTAATACACCATTTTTTTTTGTTGAATAGGAAAAATTTTCCATATCTGTAGTAATAATATTAATATCATTTTTAGATTTAGTTGTTAAATGTAAAAATGATGAATTTAATTCTGAAATTTCTATTATTATATCATTTATATTAAAATTTCCTGAAGAATTTGAACTAAGATTTAAAATTAAAGGGGAACAAATTAAAGGATTTGAAGGAAAATTTAATTCAGTATAATAAATTTTATTTTCTGAAGAATATGTAAAAATTATTATTTTATCTTCATATTTTGATAAGGAAAATTTGCGAATTTTCTTCATATCTTCATCTGATATTATTAATTTATCATAGTTTATTTTTGATGTTGAAGTTTCTGGAATTTTTAAAAAAAAAAATTCAAAATTATCATCTATTAATATTGCAATGATTATTGAATTTTCATTTCTTTTAATTAATTCTAATTGTTCTAATGTTATTTGTTCAGATAATTCTAATAATAGTAAATGTGTTATTGTAAAATTATCTTCTAAATAATTAATATCATATTTATTCAACATTAAATTATTTAAATTAGTATCTTGAAATATCATTAAAAAAGTTTCATTTGAAAAAGAAAACATTTTAAAATTAATATAATTATCATTTTTAATATTATCTTTGATATCATATAAAGTTTTAATAGAAATAAAACCATTAAAAGTATTATTAATAAATCCACCATAAACTTTATCTTCAATATAACTACAAAAAATTTTAGTATAATTCAATAAAGTTATACATTGAAAAATATTATTATAATTAATTTTAGAATTTTCATAAGTTATAATATTAATAGAATAAATTAAAGAAAGTGAATAATTAAAAATTTGAATATAATTATTAAAAATTCCATTATTATAAACACTTCTAGTTAAAATAATATTTCTATGTTTTGTTTCTTCTTCATTAACATAATTATAAAAAGAAAGTGAACATTTATATAAATTATCATTTATATAATTATTATCATTTATTGTATATTCAAAGTCATTATTAGTAGAATTAAACAAAATTAAATTATTGTTGTGTAAACAACCAAAAAAAATATTTTTATTATTATCAATAATGAATTCAGTATTTTCTTCAATTCCTTCAAATTCTTTTTCGAAATTACTATCAAATTTAATAAAACCATAATCAAATAATTCAATTATTACTGTTGAATCTTCATCTGAATTTACACTTATTAATGTTGTTTCAGTTAAATATGTAAAATTTAATTCATTATATTGTATTATTGATAAAACATTTTTGAAGAAACAAGAAATAAATAAAATTATATAGTATATAATATAATTATATTGCATTTATTGATTAATTTATTTTAAAAATTTTTTTTAATATATTATTTTATAATTAATTATAAAGTTTTATTTAAGTATATTAAGTGAAAAAAAAATTTTATTTTAAATTTCTTAATTGGAAATTAATTAAAAAATTTATTATTTTTATCAAAGTTAAAAATTTATATATAATAATATTAAGCAATAAAAAAATTCAATACATCTAAAAAAAATATTTACATAAATTTCATATAAGTTTCTTTTTCATATTCATTTTTATCATTAATTTCATTTTGTATGTCATTTTCATTTTCATTTTCCTTATATAAAATCACCTTAATCATTTTACCAAAAGAAACTTTTCTTTTTGTTTTAATATTCCTAGTTTTATCTTCAGAAGTATCAGAATTATCACTTTTTGTAGATAAACTACATTCTTTTTGTGTTCTATCTGTCAAAATTTCATCTTCATTTCTATTATTATCAAGTAATTCAAAATTTAAAGAAAAAAAATTATTATTTTCTTTTTTAATTAAAATGTCATTTAAGTAATCTTCATCTTCTTTTAAAATTTCAATTTCTTTTTCTTCATCTTTTAAATTTTCTATTTCTATATTTTCCTCATGTTTTTTTTTCTTTAATTCCCTTAATTTTAGTTCTTTATTTGATTCTTTTATTTTTTTAAATTTGAAATATAATTTTAAATCATCTATATCTTCAATGTCTTCTTCTAATTCTAATTTTAAAATATTTTCTTGTAAATTTTTCATTCCTTCTTTTTCTTCTACTGCTTCAATTATTTCAATATTAATTTTATTAAATGAATTTTCATTTTCTTCTTCTTGTGTAATTTCACTTTCATTATCACTTTTATATTCATATTCAATATTATTTAATAAATTATTTTTCATTTCTATTCTTCTTTTTTTATTTTTTAGAATATTTTCTCTTTTTTGTTTTCTTTTTATTTTAAATTCATCAGGACAATTTTTTATATGATATTCATAAACTTTTTTACCAAATATGTGATTTGAATTATAAGGACATTGGAAATAATATTTCCCTAATAAATGTTTGTTTTGACAGAATATTAAATGCAATGATAAATCTTTAATATTACTTCCACATAATAAAGGACAAAATAAATTTTTATACATTTAGTTATATTTTAATTTGATGAGAAATAAAATTTATGATGGTTAAATATTTTTTATATTGTGTTTTATATTTAAATTCTTATCGGGATAAAATAAAATTCATTAATTCAAATTAAAATTAAGTTTAATTTAATTTTTAATAAGTTTATTATACAATTAATTATATTGGACAGAAAATAATATGTTAAATATAAAAAGTCAATATTTAAAAAGTGAAATTTTGAAATTTTTTCCTTTATATAAACTTATGAAAATTATAAAATATTCAAAAAAGTTTATAGATTTATTAAAATTTAAAGAAGTATTTGATTGTTATTTTTTATGTGAAAATTTATCTCAAGAAGAAAAATCAGGTTATATTATCAATTATGAAAAATTTCTTCTTCAAAAATATAATGAATTGACAGAAGAAGATATTAAGAAAATAGTATTAAATTCTTTAAAAAAACATTCACAAAATGAAAAAAATTATATTGTTATTAATTTATCAGAACCACTTTCAAATGATATTTTAGATAATAAAAATGAGATTAAAAATATTACTTTATCTTTTGAAGGAGAAAAAGGACTTGATAAAATATATAATATTAAAAATAAAAATATTAGAAGATTAAATTTTTATTGTTTAGATAATGTTGATAATCTTCTTTATTTTTATAATGATATTATAAATATAATCTCCCAAAATATAGATATTATTGATAGTGTTAAAGAAATTTCTATTGAATTCCCATTAGATGCTAATTTTTTAGATTTAGAAAAATTTAAAATTATGGAAAAAAAATTAGTTAATAATTCTTTAAATGAAGAATTTAAAAATTTTTTTAATAAAAATAAAGATATATTTATAATAAATGATTTACAAAATTATGATATTTATTCCTTATTCTTTTTATATAAATTATTAAACTTTAAAAATTTAGAAAAATTAATAATTAAAATACAAGATTTTGATAATTTAATTAAATTTTTAAGTAGAATTGATTTTTCACCCCTAAAAAAATTAAAAGAAATATCATTTGAATTATATGGAGATTTTGATATTGAATTAATAAATAAAAATTTTCAATTATGTCCATATATAACAAGTCTTAATATAGATAAAATATGTGATTTTACAATATTTCCAAAATTAAAAAGATTAAATTTAGTTTTACAAAAAAATTTACCTTTTGGAAGTTTAGATGATTTAAAATTTAATTGTAATAATATTAAAGAATTAATTTTTAGTGAAAATATTGAAGCAAATGCTTTAATTAAATTTGTTGATAAATTAAAAAATTTAGAAGAATTAAGTTGTGTTTTTGTTTATTATGGGACAGTTTTACAATTTGAAGAATTAATAAATAAATTAAATTCAAATTTAGGAAATACATTAAAAAAATTTCATCTTGAAGGAACAAGAGATAAAACTTATTTAATAGCAAAATTAAATTTACCAAATTTAACTCATTTATATTGTCCAATTAATTTTAATGAATTATCAAAAAAAAATATATTTAAAAATCTTCCTAAATTAGAAAGTATTGTTTTATTAAATGATTTAAGTTATTTAAATGGTTTTTATTCTGAAATATTTCCAAATAACAATGAGAATATAAAAGAATTATTTTTACCTGAAATTCCTTTTAAAATTGAAGAATTAAAAAAAATTTTATCATATCCAAATATAACTAATTTAACTTTATATTTTGTTCATTTTAATGATGAATATTATGAAATATTTATAAATAATTATAACTATACTAAAATGGAAGAAATTAAAATTATTTTATATAATAATTTTACAAAGGAAGAGAAAAAAAAAGTTGAAGACATGGCAAAAAAATATTATATTAGAATAAAAGATATTATCTCAAAGAAAAGTAAATTTTTGAATAAATTTGAATTTTTAAAATCTCAAAATTATATACCATTATATGAAAATGAAGAAGAAATAAAAGATTTATATTCAAGATTTAAATATTTAGTTGAACCTTCATTATTTTATTTATTCAAACCATAAAAATATAAAAATAAAAAAAATAATAATTAATAAATTAAAATAAATAAATAAAAAAATTAAAAAACCCCTAAAATTTAAAAGCAGTTAAAAATAAATAATAAAGAAATAACCAAAAAAAATAATAATATTTTAAATTATTTTAAAATTATTCATTTCCAATTTTTTCAATTTCTTCTAAACTTTTATTTCCATATTCCATCCAAGAACCATCATATAAACAACATTTATCAAATAAACCAATTAAAATAAGTCCAACTAAATCAATACAAGCAGTTAATCCACTTCCACAAGAACAAATAATCCTTTTTTTATTTAAATTAATTCCTTTACTTTCAAAAATATTTTTTAATTTTTCTTCATTAAAATATTTTCCATTTTCATCAATTAAATGTTTAAAAAAAACACATTTTGCATTTTTAATATGTCCAATTCTCAATGATTGTCTTGGTTCTTGTATTTTTCCTTCATATCTCTCTTCACTTCTTGCATCAATTATTTCGTCATTTTCCATTTTAGAATTTGAAATTTTAACAATTCCTTTTAAATCAATTATTTTACTTTTATCTAATTTATAATTAAAATCTTCATCTTTTGATTTTTCTCTTAATGAATTTATTTCATTTATATTGTAATTATCATTTAATTCAATTTGACCATTTATTTTTTCAAAAGAAGAAAAACCACCATTTAAAATTTTTACATTTTTATGTCCAAATATTAAAAAAGTATATAAAACTCTTGGAGCACCGAATAAAGAAATTCTATCATATATTATTATTTCATCTGATAATCTAATATCCATTTTTTTCATATTTTCTATAAAAATTTCATTTGTTGGCATCATATGAGGTAAATTTATTGAAGTATCTGCTATTTTATCTATGTCATATAATTGAGAATATATTATTCTTTTCTCTTTAAATGAATCATTTCTGTTTTTTTTTTCTGTTGGAGGAAAACTTGTTCCATCTAATATTCTTATTTTTGATAATTTTTCTTTTGATTCATTTAATAATGTTTTTAAGTCTTCTGGCTCTATTAAATATTTTTTATAGTTTGAATTCATGTTTTATTTTTTTTAATAATATATTATAATTTTTATTATTAAATTTTGATAATATGAAAAAAATCTTTAATTAATATTAATTTAAGATTTATTATTATTATTTTATATTTTGAATATTAATACCGAAAATTAGACATATTATATTAATAAAATGTCAAAACAAGAAAATAAAACGAACGATGGAAAACCATCAAATAATTCATCAGCAAACACAACAAACAGCCAAAAAAATAAAACAAATAAAACCACTACACAACAAGGAAATCAAAAAGAATACAAAGCTGATGTTCAACAATCAAATTTAATAAACAAGGAAAATGAGACTGACTTAAAAGCCAAAACTAATCCAGATATATCTGAAAATGGGGAAGGAAAAAGTGTTTCCTTTACAAGTATAGGAATAAATATAGGTTCTCAAAATACAATTTATTCCTCTTTTTCAAAAGTGAATAATAAAACATTAATTACTCAAGTG
>JAEEGK010017789.1_pt1 | contig 15453 bp, 11 predicted proteins | sample 8958771 | NCBI WGS metagenome assembly JAEEGK01 (sample SAMN16246547, study PRJNA631951) | gut metagenome | biome: gut microbiome; feature: rumen; material: SC-attached | host: Bos | place: Iran: Karaj | collected 2018-10 | reverse complement strand
CTACGAACTGATCCTGACCCGCCAGAACTACACCGACTATCTCGAGGTCCGGGTCGAGTTGACCGACGCCTCGCTGCTCGAAAACTACGCCGCCCTCGACGGGCTCCGTCAGACGGTGGTGGCGAAACTGCAGACCGTCCTCGGCATCAAGGCGAAGGTGACGCTCGCCGCGCCGTCCTCGCTCAAACGCTACGAGGGCAAAGCGAAGCGGATCATCGACCGCCGTAACGAAAATCCCGACTGAACCGAAGCGAAAGGATAGAACCAATGAAAAAACTGATGATCGGGAACGAGGCGGTCGCACGCGGTCTCTACGAGGGCGGCGTGTCGGTCGTCGCGAGTTATCCCGGTACCCCCTCGACCGAGATCACCGAGTTCCTCTCGGAATACCGTGACCTCTACTCCGAATGGGCGCCCAACGAAAAGGTCGCGACCGAGGTCGCCTTCGGCGCATCGCTCTCGGGCGTGCGCGCCGTGACGTGTATGAAGCACGTCGGACTGAACGTCGCCGCCGATCCCCTGTTCACCCTCTCCTATACCGGCGTCAACGGGGGGCTCGTGATCTGCGTCGCGGACGATCCCGCGATGCATTCCAGCCAGAACGAGCAGGACTCCCGCCACTACGCGAAGGCGTCGAAGATCCCGATGCTCGAGCCGTCCGACTCGGCGGAGTGCCTCGCCTACGCAAAAGAGGCGTTTACGATCTCCGAGACCTTCGATACGCCCGTTCTGTTCCGCCTCTGCACGCGCATCGCGCACTCGCAGAGCGTGGTCGAGACCGGCGAACGCGTCGTCCCCGACGCGATCCCCTATGAACGCAAGGGCGAAAAGTTTATCATGATGCCGGGCAACGCCAAGAAACGCCACCCCTTTGTTGAGGAGCGGTTAAAGAAGTTGACGGCGTTTTCGGAGACCACCCCCCTGAACCAGATCGAGATGGGCGGCAAGCACGTCGGCGTCATCACGTCGGGCACCTGCTACCAGTATGTGCGCGAGGCGCTCGGCGATCAGGTCAGCATCCTGAAACTCGGTATGGTCTGGCCGCTCCCGGTCGACCTGATCAAGAACTTTGCCGCCTCGGTCGAACGCGTGGTCGTGATCGAGGAACTCGACGGCTTCATCGAGGATCACTGCCGGAACATCGGCGTCAAGGTCGACGGCAAATCCATCTTCTCCCCGATCGGGGAATACAGCCAGTCGGTGATCGCCGCCGCCTTCGGCATCGAGCCCAAACCGCACGTGGTGCTCGAAGACCCGATCCCCGCCCGTCCCCCGATGATGTGCGCGGGCTGCCCGCACCGCGGGATGTTCTACACGCTCAAAAAGAACGGCGTGACCGTCCTCGGCGACATCGGCTGCTACACCCTCGGCGCGCAGCCGCCGCTCGCGGCGATCGACTCGACCCTCTGCATGGGCGCGTCGGTCTCGGGATTGCACGGGTTCAACCGCGGACTGAAAGCGACCGGAAGACAGATGAAGACCGCCTGCGTCATCGGCGACTCCACCTTCGTACATTCGGGCATGACCGGGCTTGCCGATATTGCCTACAACGGCTCGAACTCGCTGGTCGTCGTGCTGGACAACTCGATTACCGGTATGACGGGACACCAGGAGAACCCGACCACCGGCTACGATATCCACGGCGATCCCGCGGGCAAGATCGACCTCGAGGCGCTGGTCCGCGCGATGGGTATCAAGCGCGTGCGCGTGGTCGATCCCTACGACCTTGCCGCGACCGACGCGGCGGTGAAAGAGGAACTGGCGGCAAGCGAACCGTCGGTCATCATCTCCCGCCGTCCCTGCGTCCTGCTCAAACGGGTCAAGACAAACCCGCCGCTCGAGGTCAAGACCGATCTCTGCCGGAGCTGCAGGAAGTGCCTCTCGCTCGGCTGCCCCGCGCTCAGTTTCCGCGACGGACACGCGGTTGTAAACGACACGCTCTGCACCGGCTGCGGCGTCTGCTCGGGGCTCTGCCCGTTCCACGCCATCGGCGATAAGGAGGTCAAGTGATGAAAACCGTCAACGTAATGATCGTCGGCGTCGGGGGACAGGGATCCCTCCTCGCCAGCAAACTGCTCGGAAAGGTCCTGGTCGACGCCGGCTACGACGTCAAGGTCTCCGAGGTCCACGGGATGAGTCAGCGCGGCGGATCGGTGGTCACCTACGTCCGTTTCGGAGACAGAGTCGCGTCCCCGATCATCGACCTCGGGGAGAGCGATTTCATCCTCTCGTTCGAGAAACTCGAAGCCGCCCGCTACGCCGAATACCTCTCCCCGAACGGAAAGATCATCGTCAACACGCAGGAGATCGACCCGATGCCGGTCATCGTCGGCAAAGCCGTCTATCCCTCCCACGTTCTGAACGAACTCGAATCCAAGGACGTGACGGTGGACGCCGTCGACGCCCTCTCGCTCGCGGAGAAAGCCGGCACCGCGAAGGCGGTCAACGTGGTTTTGCTCGGTCGTCTCGCCCGGTCGCTCCCCGCCATCCCGAAGGAGGCGTGGCAGGACGCGATCAAGTCGTCGGTCAAGCCCAAGTTCGTCGAGGTCAACCTCCGCGCCTTCGACCTCGGCTACGCGCTCGACTGATCCCTCCGTTTTCCCAAGCCGAAGTTAAAATATAAGGAGAACTTTATGCAGAACCCCAAGCGCTACTGGCAGCCCGAAGCCGAGACCGCCTCGCGGGATCAGATCACCGCGTGGCAGAGCGAACGCCTGGTCTCGACGGTCAAACGGGTCTACGAGAACGTCGCCCCCTACCGTGAACGGATGGAGCGGGCGGGCGTTACCCCCGACGACGTCAAAGGAATCGACGATATCCGCAAACTCCCCTTCACCACCAAGCAGGACCTTCGCGATTTCTACCCCTTCGGTCTGTTCGCCGTCCCGATGGAGAAGATCGCCCGGCTGCACGCCTCGAGCGGCACGACCGGCAAGCAGATCGTCGTCGGCTACACGCAGAACGACCTCGATATCTGGGGCGACATCGTCGCGCGCCAGCTCACCGCGATCGGGCTTTCCCCGCGCGACAAAGTGCATATCTCCTACGGTTTCGGACTCTTCACCGGCGGTCTCGGCATCTTCGAGGGCGCGCGTCGCATGGGCGCGACCATCATCCCGGTCTCCTCGGGCAACACCGAGCGGCAGATCACCATTCTGCAGGACTTCGAGCCCGACTGCATCGCCTGCACCCCGTCCTACGCCATGTATATCGCGGAGACGATGGAGAAAATGGGCGTCGACGCGAAAAAGCTCCCGCTCCGCTGCGGCGTGTTCGGCGCCGAGCCCTGGACCGAGGAAATGCGCCTCCAGATCGAAGAAAAACTCGACATCAAGGCGTACGATATCTACGGGCTGACCGAGATCATGGGTCCCGGCGTCGCCTACGAGTGCGAGTGCCAGGCGGGGATGCACGTCAACGAGGACCATTTCATCATCGAGGTCCTCGACACCGAGACGGGTCTTCCCGTGAAGGACGGAGAGAAGGGCGAGATCGTCTTCTCCTGCATCACCAAGGAGGCGTTCCCGATCCTGCGTTACCGCACCAAGGATATAGGCGCGATCACCCACGAAAAGTGCGCCTGCGGCAGAACTTTCGTCCGGATGTCGAAACCGATGGGCAGGACCGACGATATGCTGATCATCCGCGGCGTCAACGTCTTCCCGTCCCAGATCGAGACCGTGCTGCTCAAGACCGGGCATTCCCCGAACTATCAGATCGAGGTCGACCGGGTCAACAACCTTGACACCATCGCCGTCCGGGTCGAGATGAACGAGGCGACCTTCTCGGATACCGTCTCGGAGATCTCGCAGCGCGAACGCGCCTTGGCCGAAGCGATCAAGTCGCTGATCGGCGTCGCCGTCAAGGTGATCCTCGTCAGCCCCGGCTCGATCGAGCGTTCGACCGGCAAAGCCAAGCGCGTCATCGACCACAGAAAACTCCATTGACCGAAAACGACCGAAAAGAAAGAGAGGAACACAGTATGGCTATCAAACAGGTCTCCATCTTCGTCGAAAACAAACCGGGCACTCTCGTCTCGATCACCGACGCGATCGGCGCCGCCGGCGTGGACATCCGCGCCATGTCGATCGCGGACACCCAGGACTTCGGCATCCTCCGCCTGATCGTCAGCGACGCCGAAAAGACCAAACAGGCGGTGCGCGAGATCGGCTGCGTCGTTTCGATCACCGAGGTCGTCGCGGTCGCGGTCTCCGACCGTCCCGGGGCGCTCAACGACGTGATGCACGTTCTCTCCGAGAGCGGCGTCAACATCGAGTATATGTACGCCTTTTTAACCAGCCGCGGGCACAACGCCTACGTCGTTCTCCGCGTCGCGGACAACGACAAAGCGGCGGAAATTCTGGCTTCGAAAGGTGTCAAGTTGGTGTCGGAAGAGGACATCGCGAACCTCTGACACAAACGGGCGCGCATTTCTGCGCGCCCGTTTTATTCAAAAAAGACGCCGGATCTCTCCGGCGTCTTTTCGGTTTTGGTGCCGCTCTCGCGCGTCGTCCTTTGCCCCACCGCGCCAGCTATTGCCGTCAGGTGCGCGCAGGTGCGTGCAGAATCCCCGCTCTCACCCCGAAGGTGTATTTACATACTCCGAGAGGGTGAGAGCGGGGATAGAAAAACGAATTATAATCCAATGAAGAAACCCGTTCGCGGATCGCGAACGGGTTTCAACCTTAATCAGCGTTTACCAACGTAAGGATTACGAACAGAGCGAAACGCTTTAACGGACAATATAATTCATCCCTTCGTTTTTCGGTCTGTGCGTGCATCCGCGCATCGTCCTCAAGCCCAGCTGATCGAACCGGGTTTCGGCTCCTTGATGATCGACTGCTTCAGGAACTCCACCGCGTGGCGCAGTCCCTCTTCGGGGGTCATCAGGCTGTCTTCGTGCTCGATGCTCATGACCTTGTCGTAGCCGACCAGCCGGAGCGCCGAGATGATGTCGCGCCAGTAGTCGAGCCCGTTGCCGTAGCCGACCGAACGGAAGATCCAGGAGCGGTGCGCCTCGTCCTGGTACCGCTTGGTGTCCAGCACGCCGAACTTCGCGACGTTGTACTTGTCGAGTTTGGTGTCCTTGGCGTGGAAGTGGTAGATCGCGCCCTCGAGCGCACGGATCGCGGCGACGGGATCGATGCCCTGCCAGATCAGGTGAGAGGGATCGAAGTTCGCGCCCAGCGTCTCGCCGACCGCCTCGCGGATGCGGAGCATGGTCTCGGGGTTATAGACGCAGAAGCCGGGGTGCATCTCGAACGCGATCTTGGTCACGCCGTGGTTTCTCGCGAATTCCGCAGTTTTCTTCCAGTAGGGGATCAGGACCTCGTCCCATTGGTATTTGAGAACGGCGCGGAACTCCTCCGGCCAGGGGCAGGTCGCCCAGTTCGGCATCTTGTCGTCGGGAGATCCGCCGGGGCAGCCCGAGAAGGTGACGACGGTGTCGACTCCGAGTTTCTCGGCGAGCAGGACCGCGTCGATGAAATCGTCGTGGAACGCCTTCGCGATCTTCTTGTCGGGGTGGACGGGGTTGCCGTGCGCCGACAGGTTGGAGAGTTCGACGTGGTGACGGGCGAGGGTCGCCTTGAACTCGTCGAGCGCTTTTTGGTCGTTCAGGAGGATCTTCGGATCGCAATGCGCCTTGCCGGGATAACCGCCGCAGCCGATCTCCACCGCCTCGATGCCGAGCGCCTCGAACTTGGTGAGCGCCTCCTCAAGCGACATTTTGCCGAACAGGTTGGTCAGAACGCCGAGTTTCATAGGAAAAATCTCCTTTTCATTTAATGACGCTTCTATTATACCTTTTCGCCGCCCGATTTGCAAGGGGTTTCCCTCTTTTTTTCTTTTACGCGCGCGCCCGCCCGTATATTCGGCGCCGGGAGGGACATCCTATCCCCTGCCGAATTCTCCCCGAGGAGGTAACTATGGACAGAATACGCACCGACGCCTCGGTCTTTCTTGCCGGCGCGCTCGGCTATCCCGCGCTTGAGATCCTCTGGCGCGGCTGTACCCACCCGACGATGGCGCTGGCGGGCGGGCTCTCGGCAGTTCTGCTCTTCCGCGTCAACCGGGACCTTGCCCGCGGCTCGCTCGGTCTTCGTCTCCTGACTTCGTGCGGGATCATCACGCTGACCGAACTGCTCTTCGGCGCCGTCTTCAATATCTGGCTCGGGATGGACGTCTGGGACTACTCGGATCTCCCCTGTCAGTTTCTCGGGCAGATCTGCCTCCCCTACGCCCTGCTCTGGGGTCTTCTCTCGCTGCCGGTCTGTCTGTTCTTTTCCCGCCGCCGCGCAAACTGACGCAAGACAGGAAAAGGGACGCCCCGACCTTTTTCTCTCTTGACAGAAAAGGGGAATTGTGCTATACTCATCTCGAATCAAGTTGCGGAGGATCGCGATGAAAAGCACGGGAGGCGCCGATAGGTCGCCGCTGATCAAAACCGACCCGGACGAGCTTCTCGAGACCAGGGTCGAGGGCGAGCGCCTGTTTTCGGGCGCGGTTTTCGATCTGGAGGTCGATCGGGTCAAGCTCCCGAACGGACGGATCGCGACCCGCGAACTGATCCGGCACAAGGGCGCCGTCGCGATCGTACCGCTCTTTCCCGACGGGACGGTCGCCGTGGAAGAACAGTTCCGCTACGCGGTCGGCAGGATCATGATCGAGATCCCCGCGGGGAAACTCGACGCCCCCGACGAAGACCGTGAAGCGGCGGCTCGGCGCGAACTCCGCGAGGAGACCGGACTCTCCGCCGGAAAGCTGATCTGCCTCGGCGACTATTTCGGCTCGCCCGCGATTGTCGACGAACGCATCACGCTCTACCTCGCGACCGAACTTTCCGAGGGCGAGCGCGACCTTGACGACGACGAATTCCTCTCGGTGAAACGGATCCCGCTCGAAGAACTCACGGACGCGATCGTTCGGGGCGAGATCACCGACGGGAAGACCCAGGCGGCGCTCGCGCGCGTGGCTCTGATGCGGCGGCGCGGTTTGCTCTGACGATTTTGACTCAATACGGAGGTACATACGATGGAAATGATCCTCAATAACGGCCCCACGGTCCTTCTGATCCTTGCGGGCGTCCTCGTCGGTTTCGGGGCGCTGATCGGGCTGCTCCGCGGCTTCAAGCGGGCGTTCATCCACTTTCTTTTCGTGGCTGTCGCCTTCTTCGGCTCGCTGTTCGCCTGCCGGTATTTCCTCTCGAACACCGAGAAGGTTTTGAACCATCCCTGGACGCAGAAACTGCTCGGTCTTCTGAAGATCACGGTCCTCGACCAGCTGAAGGAGCAGGTCCCCGACGCCTACGATCTTCTGATCGGGCTGCCGGTCGCGATCCTCTCGCCCGTCTTCTTCACCCTGATTTTCTTTATCGCGGCGATCGTTCTGTGGCTCGTCGCGGTGATCATCGGCTTCTTCTCCGGTCCGAAACGCAGTTTCCGTCTGCTCGGCGGCGTGATCGGCGCGGCGCAGGGCGCCGTTATCACCGTCGCGATCATGGTCCCGCTCTGCGGGCTGCTCACCAACGCCGTCTCCGCGATCGACACGATCGAGGAGGAGAAGGACGACCGCTACAACGTCGCCGCGGTCGATCAGCTCTCGGGATATAAAGAACAGATCCTCTCGATCACCGACGCCCCGATCTATCAGCTGGTGGACAAGTACGCCGGCACCCCGATCTGCAATTCTCTGATGCGCTACGAGGTGGACGGCAAAGAGGTCAATATCAAGGAAGAGACCGACAACGTCGCCGCGCTCTACGCGCACAGCTTCCCCCTGATCGGCACGAATATCAAAGAGTACACGCAGGACCAGATCGACGCGATGGACAAGCTGGTGGACGATATCGACAAGTCCTCGCTCTTCCCGCGTCTGATCACCGCCCTTCTGAACGCCGCCGGCAACGGATGGCTGGGTCCCGACGGCGACGGGACGGGGACTTTCCTCTCGATCAAGGCGCCCGAGATCTCGGGAGAATTCCAAGAGGCGATGATCGAGCTCTACAAAGTGCTGGCGAACACGTCGGCTTACCCGAAATCCGACGCCGCGGGCGCGAAAACCGAGGTCGCCGCGAACTTCGATACGCTGGTCCGTCTGATGGACGTCTTTGAGGATCACGGGGTCTTCCCGATCATCGACGACGCCGACGCGATGAAGAACAAGCTCTCGAGCGACCCGACGCTGATCCCCGACGTCCGGTTTGCCCTGAGGAACAACGAGTACCACAACTACGACGCGGTCTGCGACGCGCTCGAAAGAGCGGCGGTCAAGGCGGTCGTCGCCAGCTACATCGACATCCCCGAGAAGAGTTCGCCCGAGTATATCGAGTATCACCAGATGACGACCGATATGGCGAACGCCCTGAACGGGATCGATTCTTCGGATCTGCAGTCGTTCTTCAACGATCCGGATTCGTTCATCGGCTCCGACGTGCAGACGGCGCTCGACGATAACCCCGACGTTGCGATCAACAGCGAAATGATCTCGATCGCGAAGGATCTGCTTGCCGACGCGATGGCGCAGGATCCGGACCTCAAAGCGAAGCTCGAGGATCCCGAGCAGTCGATCACGGCGGAGGATATCGAAGCGTTCCTCGCCACGATGAACGGCGGCAACTGATCCCGCTTTCCCCAAGCGCCCCGATCGGGGCGCTTGTTTTTTTGTCAGACGTCGTTTTCGGCGAATTCGACAACTATATATAGACGATTCGGGCGGTCCGACGTCAACCTGTGGAAAAATCGCTTGACACCGGGGGAGAAACGGGGTATAATGATTTAATAGAATCAAAACCGCAATACCGGAGGAAACCGAACTCATGGCGAAAAACGAATACAATGCGAGTTCCATCACGGTCCTGGAGGGGTTGGAGCCGGTCAGACGGCGCCCGGGTATGTATATCGGGGACACCGACGTCAGAGGTCTCCACCACATGGTCTGGGAGATCGTCGACAACGCGGTGGACGAAGCCGCGAACGGATTTGCCGACAGGATCGACGTGACCGTTCACCCCGACGGCAGCCTGACCGTCACCGACAACGGGCGCGGGATGCCGGTCGACATCCACCCCGGAACGCAGGTACCGGGCATTGAACTGATCTTTACGAAACTGCACGCGGGCGGAAAGTTCGACGGAAAGAGCTATTCCTACGCGGGCGGTCTTCACGGCGTGGGCGCGTCGGTCGTCAACGCCCTTTCGCGCTGGCTCGTCGCGGAATCGATCCGGGACGGCAAACGCTACCGCATCGAGTTCGAGAGCCCCGAGGACGAGGAAGGGAACGTCCGCTCGGGGGTGCTCAAACGCAAACTCCGCGTCGTGGGGCGCGACGTGCCGGGACACGGATCCTCCGTGACCTTTATGCCCGACGACCGCGTGTTCAACACCATCCACTTCGACTTCAACACCATCCAGAACAAACTGCGCGAACTGGCGTTTCTGAACGCGGGGCTGACCATTACGTTCCGGGACGAGCGGCGCGTCGAGGGCGAAAACCACTTCGTCTACAGTTACAAGAACGGTCTGGTCGACTACATGAAGTTCTTCCACCAGGGGAAGAAACCGCTCTACGAGGAGCCCATCCTGATCGCGGGCGAATCCGACGGCATCCGTCTGACCGCCGCGATCCAGCACACCGACGGCTTCAGCGATACCATCCTCTCCTACGTCAACAATATCCGCACCACCGAGGGCGGCACGCACGAGACGGGTTTCAAGACCGCCCTTACCAAGGTCTTCAACACCGCCGCCCGCGAGCTCGGCGTATTGAAAGAAAAGGACGACAACTATATCGGCGAGGATCTGCGCGAGGGGCTGACCGTCATCCTGCACGTCAAGATGAAAGAGGCGCAGTTCGAGGGGCAGACCAAGACCAAACTCGGCAACGTCTCGGTACGCACGGCGGTCGAGACCATCGTTACCGAACAACTCGGGCGCTACACCCAGAACCGCTCCAATCAGGCGGTCGTGAAGGCGGCGCTCGAAAAGGCGAAGGCGGCGCGGGGCGTGCGCGAGGCGACCAAAAAAGCGAACGATCTCGCAAGGCAAAAGAACAGTCTGGAGGTCACGGCGCTGGTCGGCAAGTTCGCCGCGAGCATCGGGCGCGATTTCTCGAAAAACGAAATGTTCATCGTCGAGGGCGACTCCGCGGGCGGCTCCGCGAAGCAGGGGCGCGACCGGAATTTCCAGGCGATCCTCCCGCTGCGCGGCAAGCCCGTCAACAGCGAAAAGCGCCGCCTCGAAGCCCTGCTCGCAAACGAGGAGATCCGTTCGATCATCACCGCCCTCGGAACGGGGGTCGGGCGCGACTTCAATATCGCCAACCTCCGCTACGACAAGGTCATCATCCTGGCGGACGCGGACCAGGACGGCGCGCACATCCGGGCGCTGCTCCTGACCTTCTTCTACCGCTATATGAAGGAACTGATCCTCGAGGGACACGTCTATATCGGGATGCCGCCGCTCTACCGCGTCGAGCGCAAATCGGACGGCAAGGTCTGGTTCGCCTACGACGACGCCGAATGCGAGAAGATCACCTCTCAGTTTGAAAAGAGTTCCGCCTACACCATTTCCCGCTACAAAGGGCTCGGGGAGATGAATCCCGAACTGCTCTGGGAGACCACGATGAATCCCGCGCACCGCACGCTGATCCGCGTCGGGATCGAGGACGCGGCGGAAGCCGAGAATATGGTGACGATCCTGATGGGCGACGACGCCGCGAGACGGCAGGACTACATTTTCGCGCACGCCGACTTCAACAAAGTGGACGCGTTCGCGAAGAAAGTGAGGGTGTAAGAGGTGAGCCGACAGTCGAAGACTCCGAAGGAAACGGTCGACAATACCGTCATCCTCGAACGCAATATGGAGGACGTGATGCACGCCTCCATGATGCCCTATTCCGAACACGTCATCCTCGAACGCGCGGTCCCGCGGGTGGAGGACGGTCTGAAACCCGTGCAGCGCCGGGTGCTGTTCGCGATGAACGAGGCAGGGCTGACCCCCGACAAGCCCTTCCGCAAATCCGCGAACATCGTCGGGGAGACCATGGCGAAATACCATCCCCACGGCGACAGTTCCATCTACGACACGATGGTGCGGCTCGCGCAGGACTTCAATATGCGCGTACCTCTCGTCGAGGGGAACGGGAACTTCGGCTCGATGGACGGGGACACCGCCGCCGCCTTCCGCTATACCGAGGCGAGGATGGCGCCCGCCGCCCTGCTGATGATGCGCGATCTCGCAAAGGAGACCGTGCCGTCCTCGCTCAACTTCGACGACACGAGGCGCGAGCCCGACGTTCTGCCCGCGCTCTTCCCCAACCTGCTGATCAACGGCTCGGCGGGCATCGCGGTCGGACTTGCGACCAACGTCCCGCCCCACAATCCCGACGAGGTGATCGACGGCGTCATCCACGCGATCAAAAACCCGAAACTCACGCTCGAAGGGCTGATGAAGCATATCAAGGGTCCCGATTTCCCGACCGGCGGGATCATCGTCAACCCGCAGGATCTGCCCGCCGTCTACGCGACGGGAGAGGGCAAACTCTACGTCCGCGCCCGCGCCGTGACCGAGAAACTCCCGGACGGCAAGACCAATATCGTCATCACCGAGTTCCCCTTTCAGTCGAACAAGGCGGAACTGCTCGCCAAAGTGCTGGAACACGCGCAGTCGAAGCGCGAGATCATCCAGCAGATCTCGGACGTCCGCGACGAATCCGACCGCACCGGGATCCGCGCCGTCATCGAGGTCAAGCGGGGCTACGACGCCGACAAACTGCTGACCTACCTCTACCGCTACACCGACCTGCAAAAGACCTTCGCCGTCAATATGATCGCGATCGCGGAGGGGCGCCCGAAGCAGCTTTCCCTGGTCGACGCCGTCAACTACTACGTTGCGTTCCGGCGCAAGATCGAACGCCGCCGGATCAACTACGATCTGCGGGTCGCCCGCGACCGCGAGGAGATCCTCGGGGGGCTGACGATCGCGGCGCTCAATATCGACCGCGTGATCGCGGTGATCCGGGGCTCGAAGACGCCCGCCGCCGCGAAGGAGCAGCTCTGCGCCGAGTTCAACCTCTCCGACCGGCAGGCGGAAGCCATCCTCGAAATGAAACTCCGCCGGCTGACGGGTCTTGAGATCGAGACGCTCGAAAACGAACTGGCGAAGGTCAGAGAGAATATCGCGAACTACGAACGCCTGCTCGGGGATCCCGCCGAGATGGACCGCGCGATCATCGACTCGCTGAAGGAGGTCAAGCGGGCGCTGCACTCCGAGCGCCGCACCGAACTTGCGGGCGAGATCGAGGAGGAGACCGTCAAACTCGACGACTTCCGGGTGGCGGAGGACACAGTCGCCTATATCGACGAGACCGGGAACCTCCACCGCGTGAGCGAAAAGATCTTTGAAAATATGCAGAAATCAGCAACCACCCCCGCGGAACTGTTCGTCAAAACGCGGACCGACGTCACCCTCTATTTCTTCGGCAACCGGGCGGGCGTGTACCAACTCTCTGCCGGGGATATCCCCGAGTGCCGCTCCGCCAAGGACAAGGGCGTGATCCCGGAGAAACTGATCCGCGATTTCACGGACGACTATCTGCTCTGCGTGCTGCCGTCGACCCTTTCGGACGAGGAGACCGTTCTGACCGCGACCGAGCGCGGGATGCTGAAATGCTCCGCGTTTTCGGAATACAAGATCAACCGCAAGAAGTACGAATCGGCTCTGCTCCGCGAGGGCGACAAACTGATCTACGCGGGTCTGCTCGCGGGCGCGTCGACCGTCGATCTGCTGCTCTCGGACGGCAAGCGAAAGCCGCGCAAGGACCCGATCCCCGTCACCGGACGCCGCACCTACGGCGTAAGGGGGATCAAACTCCCCGAGGGCGTGACCGTGACCGGGATCGCCAAACGGAAATGATCCCCCCCATCGACTCCCGCGTTTGCGGGAGTCGTTTTTTCTCCGTTTGCCGCTCCCGCCCGTTTGTCGACGGTCCGGTATTCTTTTCGCCTTACCGCGCCCGCCCGTTTGTCGACGGTCGGATTGACAAACGCCCGCACGAATGATATAATGTAAAGAAGAATCCTCCCTTTTTTGAAAGGAGTTCCATAATGAAAACCGTATCTTGGTCGGCGTGCAAACGGATCGCGGCGCTGCTCGTCGCCGTCCTTCTGCTGATCCCGCTGTTCTCCCCCCTCGGCACGAGGGAGATCGGCGCGGAGACCGAAGAAGCGTCGGTCCCCGCCCTGCAATCGTCTTCCCCCGGCAGCGGTCTGATCACCGAGAGCGAGGCGTACCTCTATCTGCTCGATAAGATCCTCGAATGCAAAACCGAGATCAGCGTGATCGATTTTCACCTTGACGAGGAACGGCTGGGCGAGATCTTCTCGATGCTCTTCTACTCCGAGGCGGAACTGTTCTTCATTGACGGGCGCTATTCCTTCACCCGGTACCAGGGATCGAGCGAGATCCGGACCATCCGCCCGGTCTACCCCGACAACGTCGACGAGATCCCCGCGATGCTCGACGAATTCCACGAACTGGCGAACGCGATCTTAGCGAAGGTCGATCCCAAAGCGTCGACGTGGGAAAAGGTCGCTTTCATCCACGACTATATCGCGCTGAACTTCGATTACGACCACAGAGCCTACGACGACGACGAAAAGGATCAAGCCGTCTACGACGCCTACGCGATGCTGAAAGAGGGGATCGGCGTCTGCCAGGCGTACTCGCTGCTCACCCGCTACCTGCTCAAAAAACTCGGCGTCGAGTGCGAGTGCGTTTCCTGCGAGGGATTGAACCACGAGTGGAATATCGTCAGGATCGGCAACGCCTGGTATCACATGGACGTGACCTGGGACGACCGGGACGACAAGGGCTTTTACGGGCAGGTCTCGCACGATTACTTTCTCGCGTCGGACGCGTTCTTCGATCAGGGCTACGGCGCCGACCGCAACCATCACGATCCGACCGGCGCGGGCTGGGTGTCCCCCGTCCGGGCGACGAGCGGCAACTACGACGGCGTCTTTGCCGACGTGACCACCCCCTTCGTCTACACGACCGACGGCGTTTACGCGATCTGCGACGGGAAGCTCGCCACCTACGATCCGAAAACCGAGCAGTTCACGGAACTCTTTTCGCTCGGGCTTCAATGGCACGCCTTCGGCGGGGTATGGCAGGGGACCTACGCGGGACTCTGGTACCTGAACGGCAAACTCTACTGGAACGGCGAGGACAGCGTCTACTCCTACGCCCCGGGCTCGGGCGCGGCGGCGGGGACCCGCGTGGACCGCTATCTGTCGCTGTCCGGCACGGTCTTCGGGATGAGAGCGTACGCCGACGAGAACACCGTCACCTTCGTTCTCGCCGTGATGCGCGATCCCAACAGCGGGAACGTCACCGAGGAGGTGCGCTCCAAGGGGGGTTACGTCATCACCTGGCGGGTCGCGGAAAAGACCTACGAGACGGTCTGCCTCAAAGGGGAAACGCCGCACTTCGACGGCTCGCTCGAACTCCCCTCCAACCTGTTCGACTACACCTTCGTACAATGGGACAAAACCGTCCGTCAGGCAAGCGCGAACGCGACCTACACGGCGCAGTTCCGGATGGACCGCAACGAAACGGAAACGGAGGGCAAGACCCTGCGCGAGCAGTACCGGCTGATCCGCGCCGCCCTTCTTCTGCTCCCCTACGCGAACGCCGGCTACGCGGAGGCGTCCGATCGCGTGACCGAACTGAACGGCATCTCCGACGACTTCGCCCTGCGCGTCGCGGCGGCGAACGCGGCGTTCACCGGGGCTCTGTTCGGGGACGACTGACCGCGGGGGGGATCTTCAGAATTCAGCTTTTATCGGGGAATATCGACCGTGATATTCCCCGATCTTCTTTTGTCGCGGCGCCCGTTCCGGGGCAAACGAAAATAGGGGGAAAAACCGGATTTCGACCTTGACTTTGCGCAAATATATGATATAATATTATATGTAAAACTGTCGCAATCTCTTTGGAACAGACTTTTCCGAAATCGAACCACAAGGAGAGCCGAAATGGAAATCAGGAAGATGACTTGCCCGAAATGCGGCGGCGCCGTCCGACCGGACGGCAATCTCACGGGGGGCATATGCCCTGCCTGCGGTATGAAATTCGGACTGGGAGCGGAAACCCCGCTGACGGTCCCCGAAGCCGCGCCCGTTACCCCCGTCCCGGCTCTCACTCCCGACGATTACCGTCCCGGCGCGCCCGCGGCGAGAGGCCGTCTGTCGATGGCGGATCAGAAGCGCGAGAACGCCCGCAAAGAGGAAGCGGCGAGCCGTGCCGAGGCAGCCAACCGCGCCGCGGTCGAAGCGGCGCAGTCCGAGAAAACGCCCGGTCAGTCTTCCCTGACCGCTCAGCGGCTCAAATCGGCGTTCCGCGCCATCAACGCCAAACAGTGGATGCGCGCCGACGCGACCTTGAACGATATTCTG
>JAEEGK010017788.1_pt1 | contig 15453 bp, 10 predicted proteins | sample 8958771 | NCBI WGS metagenome assembly JAEEGK01 (sample SAMN16246547, study PRJNA631951) | gut metagenome | biome: gut microbiome; feature: rumen; material: SC-attached | host: Bos | place: Iran: Karaj | collected 2018-10 | reverse complement strand
GATTGGGCCCAATCCCCAATCCCCAATCCCCAATCCCCAATCCCCAATCCCCATTAAAATATTTAAATTTCATATAAACAATAAAATAATATTATTTATAAATAAATATATAATTAAATTAATATAAAATAATAACTGACAAATTAATTAATTTATATTAATAAAACATTTTTTTATTATTTATTTTAAAATATTATAAAAAGTTTATAATAAAAATAATAATATTATAAAAACATCTATTATTATTTATCCTGATTTAAAGAGTAAAACAGCAATTTGACCTAAGTAAAAATAAATAAAATGTTTTGTTTCATGAGTAACATAACTTCCAAAATTTCTACCTACAATACAATGCCAAGTTGGATTATGTTTTCGATCGAATTCTTTTTTTATATAACAAGCTATATCTTTTTCTATATTATAAGAATCAATTGCTTTAGTTGCAACATTAATTGCATCTTGTTGCATATCTTCAGTCATATCACTGTTTTTAATGATTGCTTTTCTTTCTTTATCCATTATTTTTTTATATAATTTTTATAAAATATTTTTTTAAATTAATTTAATTAAAATACCTTTATTATTAATTATTTATATATGTTATTTAATATATATATTTTTTATTATAAAAAAATATATATATTCATTTATTATTATAATCTACATAAAAATGTCATTAAATTATGAAGAATTATATAATAATTTAAATATTGAATTTAATAATTATAAAGAATCTAATAATGATTATATTAATGATTTATTATCTCAAATTGAATTTTTAAAAAATGAAAATAAAAATATTTCAAATGAACTTTCAGAAATTAAAAATATATTAAAAGAAAAAAACAATGATTTAAATTTTTTAGCTGAACAATATAGTAAACTTGAAGAAAAATATAAACATGTAAATAAAGTTAATTATCATCGATCTGATAGTAATATTAATTATCAAGATTTAATAAATGATTTATTAAAAAAAGAAATTGAAAATATAAAATTAGAAGAAAATAATTATATAAAAAACATTTTATGTGAAGAAAATTTTTGTTTAGAATTTACTCCAAATTTATTAATTAATCATAGTAAAACATTTAAAGAAAAAATAAATAATAATAATAAATACAATCATACATTAATTACAAAAGATGTAGATGAAATATTAGAAAAAATACAAAAGAAACAAGAAAATTTAATAATGACTCAAAAAATGATAAATTTAAATCACATAAACGAATAATGAAAAATAATTAATTTTGTATATAAATTAAATAATTAAAGATTTTGTATTATATATATAAATGTATAAAATTAAATAATTTTACTATTTATAAAATAAAATATTACGAAATTTATTATTTTTTTATCCTTTTTTTACTTCATACCCATGTTCAAACATAATTCCTTTTTTATCTACTTCAGAATAACTTTCTTCATTAGAATTAGATTTACAACAAAAAATATTTATAAATAAATTAGGTTTTTGAAAAAAATTAATTATACTTCTTCCAAATTGAATTGTTATTGCTTTTTCATCTATAAAATTAAATTTTCTACTTTGAATTAAAACTCCAGTTCCATATTTTGAACCATAATCTTTTAAATATATTCCATCAATATTTATATTAAATGTTGAATGTATTTTACTTATAGTTGGATCATTTAAAATAATTTCACAATTATGAGTTCTTCCTATTTTTATTTCAACAAAATTATTATCATTTATATCATTTAAAATTCCTAATTTTCCTATATTTGTAAATACAATATTATAAATAAATGTTTCTAAATTTTTTTCAGATAATAAAGTTTCTATTGTAAAACTAGATTTTTGACCATTTTCACTAAATTCATTATGAAAATCATAAATATCATATAAATTATCATTTATTTTATAAAAATCTGGAAAATATGTTTTACATAATTCACATTGAACTTGTTCTGATGTGTATGTATAAATGATATAATCAAATTTTTTATTGGTTGTATATTGTTTTTTTGATAAAAGCCATTTTTGAAGACAACTTAAATGAATATATTTCATACTTCCTGTACAATTACAAGGACATATTAAAGGGCTAAAATTACTATTACTAAAACAAATTCTACATGAATTATTATTATTATTATTTATATTATTATTTATATTATTATTATTATTTATATCTTTTTTATTAATAAAATTAATTGCTCGAATTTTAAATTTATATCTTCCAATTTTTATAACATCTCCTTTATTTAGTTTAAAACCTAAGTTATTTGTTTGTTGATATATAAAATTATTTATTATAATATAAGGAGCTGTGTCTAATGTATAAGGATTATTATCCATATCATAATGTAAATAAAAATTATTATCTTCTATTTCAATATGATATAATTTAGCAGGGGCATATACACTAGAAGATAAAGAATATTTTTGATATGTTAAAAAGGCAACTTTATCTCTTTGTCTTATTAAATATCCATTATTATTAGTAGTCATTGAATTATTTGTATAATTTGAATTTTCAAAATCATATAAATCTGAAAATTCAGAAGTCCAAGTTGATGATTGAATATATAAACTAAATATTAAAAATGATATATAAAAATATATTTTACGTTTTTGAACTTTTTTTATTTTTCATAATATTATTTAAAATTAATATAATAATTAAATAAATATATTTTTTATTTAATATACATATATATTATATATATATATATATTATTCCCATACATGTATTTCATTATCATCTCCACATGATAAAATAATTCCATTATTTAATTGAATTAAACCTCTTATATATTCTTTATGAACTTTTTCAATATTTTCATTTCTTTCCCATTTTTCATTTGATATATTATATTTTCTTATTAAATCAATGTCATTATTTCTTTCTGCTGTTAAAATCTCACCATTATTTAATTTAATAATAGCCAAACAATAAAATCCTATTTCAACTTTTTGAAGAATTTGTTTAATTTTTGTATCAATAATAACTAAATATTTATGAGCACAACAACCAACACATAATCTATATTTATCAAGCATACAAAGGCAATTAACTGTATCACATGATTTAATATTATTAATTATAATAGGATTTTTATCGAAATTATTTAAAGTCCAAAATTTAATATTATTTTCATTTAAGCTACTTGAAGCAAGTTCATTTTTATTAATTTGTATTAAATTCCAAATTGAATCATTATGTGCTTCTATAGTTTTAATATTTTTATATTCTCCATTTATAAATTTCCATATTTTAATGTCTCCTTTTCTATCACATGAAATTAATTTATTTTCATTATTTAATTTAATTACTTTAGTTACTCCATCTGTATGGCCATTTAAAACTTGAATTAAATCATATTTCTCTTTAGTTAAGTTATAAATTTTTAATGTATTATCTTCTGATGCAGATATTATTTTATTTTCACTGATTTTTTCAATGTAATTTATTGAATCTTCATGTGCATTGAAACTATAACATAATGAAAATTCATTTAAATTAATTTCTAATAAAAAAATTTTTCCTTTTCCATTTCCAAAACAAATATAATTTTGATTTAATTGAATTATGTTATTTATCCAACTTTCGCTGAAAGTTAATGTTTTAATTTCTTTGAATTTATTAATTTTCATTTTATTTTTCATTGAATTTAAAACATAATTTAAAGATTTTAATTCTTTTTTATTTTTAAATATAATTTCATTAACATAATTATTTAAATTATTTATATTACTCATTATATTATAAGTTAAAGAAGAATTTTTTTCTTCATTTTCATATTCATTTATAATTTTATTATAAAAACTTAATAAGATTCTATTTTTATCTTGAAAAAAATTTAAAGGTTCTAAAATATTTTTTTTTATATCTTCAATTTGTTTAATATGGTTTTTTAAAGTTATAATATTATTTTTAATATTTTCTTTTGAATTTTTAGTAAGTTTTAAATCTAAAAAATTTGTTAATGTATGTTCTTTATGTTCTTCAATGCAATAAAAACAAAGATTTTCTTGACAATCATTGCAATACAAAGAAAATGAATTATTATGTTTTAAACAAAATAAATTATTATCTTTTGTTTTTATTATATCATGATCTTTTTTTAAATGAATTTGAATACATTTTTTACATAAAATTTTTTTACAATTCATACAATATTTTGAATAAATAATATTTGAAATTTTTTGTTGACAATTTTGACAAATTGAATTAATTTTATTATTATTATTATTATTAAGTTTATTATTAGTATGTTCATTGCATTTAAATTCATTATTATTATTATTGTTATTATTATTATTATAAAAAAGAAATTGATTGAATAATAATTTTTTTGAATGTTTATTTGGACATATATATTCTATATAAATGTTATTATTTTCTTCTGTTATTTGATATAAAGGAATTGTTTGACATTCTAAGCAATAAATGTTTATGTTATCATTATGAGTTTTTTCAATTAATTCCATTTTTAAATTTTAATTAAAATATTTAATTAATAAATATTTAAATATTTAAATAAAATAGTTTTATTTTTAAAATATTTACAAATAAAATTGAATTAATTTTTTATTTATTATTATTATTATTTAATGAAATAAAGGAATTTAATTTAATTTCTTTATTTTTTAATAATTCTAATTCAATTTCTTGTTCTAAAGTTAAATTTTTATTTTCATTTAAATGAAAAATTTTATTTTGAATATTTTTTAAATTTATTTCAATAAATTTATTTCTCATAAATTTATTTATTAATATTAAATTATTTTTATTTCCCAAAAAATTGTTTATTAAATTTAATATTTTATCATTATCAAAAACAATTTTTATTTTATCTATTTTAATTATATTTTTTTCTATTTTATCTTGATTTTTTTCTTTTTTTTGTTCATTTTCAAAACTATTATTTTTAATATTTTCATTATTATTATTATTGTTATTTTCTTTATTTTCTTTATTTTCTTTTTTTCTTGGTTTGAATTTGAAATTAAAAGTTTTATTAAAATTATCATTTAAATTATTTTTATTATTTTTTGTTTTTTTCTTTAAAGTATATTTTTTAGTTTCATTATTATTTTTATTTAAAGTTAAATTATTATTATTATTTAATTTGTATTTATTATTATTAACATAATTTGGTTCAGTTTTTAAATTATAAATATTATTATTATTATTTTTTTTATTAATAATAACCGGTTTTGTTTTTAAATTAAAAGAAATTTTATTACTTAATTTTGGAATATTATTATTTGATTGAGTTTTTAAATAATGTCTAGTGCTATTTGGATTATTAAAATATTTATTTTCTTTACTATTTTTATTATTATTTCTATTTAAAATATTTGGTTTTACTGAAGTTGGCCGAAGAAAATTTGTTTTTTTTGGTAAAGTTACACTTTTTGTTTTTAAATTATCTAAATCATTAATACTATTATTCATTTTTTTATGAATTGATAAATTTTTTTTTTGTCTTGTATTTAAATTTGTTTTGTTGTTTTCTTTTGAATTTAAAATCATATTTTTTATATTTTTTTTGTTATTTGTTTTTATGTTATTATTATTATTATTATCAATATTATTATTTAATTTTATTGAATTATTATTTATTTGATTTAAATTATTATTTGAATTTCTTTTTTCGATGTTGTTATTTGATTGATTTAAAATATTTTTTTCATATTCATTTAAATTTTGGGTAATATTATTAATATCATTTAAAATTATATAACCTTCATCCATTAAATTTTCTAAAATATTATCTTGCAATTCACTATTTTTTTCAAGAATATGAAAATATTCAAAAATTTTATTAATTTTATTTGTAATATTTTCTTTTTTATTTATTATTATATTTTTTTCTTCATTAGAATTTTTATTATTATTACTATTTTCATTATTATTATTTAAATTTTCATTATTTTCATTTTTATTATTTAAAATTTTATTTTCATTTAAATTTTCATTATTTTTTTTATTTAATTTTGAATTTTTTTTCGATTTTTTTGAATTTGATTTCGAACTTGAATTAGAAGAAGATTCATCTGAGTCTTCATTTTCTTCTTCATCAGTTTCTTCTTCAGACTCTTCATCATCTTCTTCATTATCATTACTAGATTCAAAACTCGAATCAGCTTCATCTTTATTAATATTATTATTTTCGCTAGAAAATTCCGAATCAGATTCATTATTATTTTCATCAGAATTTTTTATTTTTTTTTCTTCATTCATAGAAAATTAATTATAAAATAAAAAATAAAATTAAAAAAAAAATAAAAAAAAAATTAAATAACTAAATTATAATTAAATTTCATTTTATTAAAAATAATCAGATTCTCTTAAAATTAATATAAAATCAAAAATCGTTTAAAATTAATAAAAAAAAAAAATGCAATCATTAAATGTAAACTTTTTCGGAGAACAATTTAACATTAACATTCCAACAACTCTTTCTGCGCTTCGTGAATCAATTGCTATGAACTTTCAATTTGATTTAAATGATGTATCTGAACTTTTAATAACTTACACCAAAGATTTCAAACAATTTATTATTAAAACGGAAGAAGATTTTAGAAAATTTATTTCAAATAAAATTTTCAAATTAGATTTAAACATCGATGAAAAAAGTAAAATTTTCCAAGACAATAAAAAAGAAATTGAAGATAAAAAAAATGTTCTTAAAAAATTAGAAATTGAAAGAAAAAATATTATTGAAAATAATAATAAAGAAATTATTAAAGGAAAAGAAAAACTTAAAGAAATGAAAAAAAAAATTATTGAATATCAAAAAGAAATTCAAAATGAAAATGAAAAATTAATTAAAATTCATAATGATAATGTTAAATTATTAGAAAACAAAGAAAAAGAAATTAATGAATTAAGAAAAAGTTTAGATTTAGCTCCAATTAAAACAAACGAAGAAAAAAAAGCATTAAAAAAAATCGAAAAAGAAGCTGAAAAACCAAAAAAAATCCCAGTTAAAAAAAATCCAACAAAAACCAAAGAAAAAAAAGTCGAAACAAAACCTGAAATTAACATTTTATTTAAAAACTTTATTGATTCAATTCCTAAAATTCAAGAAATGTTTAAAAAAAGTTTCAATAAAAATCAAGAACAAAAACAAGAAACTGATAATAATGAAAAACAACCTGTTCATTATTGTGTAAGATGCGATGGATGCAATTGTTTTCCTATTCGAGGAATAAGATATAAATGTGCTGTTTGTAATAATTTTGATTATTGTGAAGCTTGTGAAGAAAAATTTAGCAATGTTCATCAACATCCTTTTATTAAAATTAATAAACCTGATTTAGCTCCTAAAAAAATTCAAATCATTCTTCCTGAAAATATGCCTGAATTTAAAAAATAACTTTTTTATATTAGTTAGTTATTTTAATTATTAAATTATTCAATGAATTAAAAATATCTTTTATAAATTTATTATAATTATTTTATATTATAATTATTATTTTTTTTTTTTATATTTATTATAATTATATTTTTTAAATATTTTTTTTTAATTATTTATTGATCTTTTTAACATTAATTTAATAATTTTTTCAGAACTGTTGATATGAATAAAACAGATGAAAATATTTCAAATAATAATAATATTTTGAGTAAATTAACAAATGATAATAAAATCAATTTTCAATTTAGTAAAAATTTTATTTCTAAAGAAAATTTATTTTCAAATTCAAAATCTAATTTTTCAACAGAAAATAAAAGCGAATTTATTAATCCTGTTTATTCATAGTAAAATAATTTTTAATTAGTATTTTTTTCTTTTTAATTATTAAAATTATAGTTTTATTCATAATAATGATAATAATGTTAATTTTAAAACAAAGGAAAATAACGAAAATAATTTTTATCAACAAAATTTAAGAAATAATAATAATAATGTTAATAATAATAATATACAAAATAATAATTTTTATAATATTTCAATTATAAATCTGCTAATCAATGCTCAAAATGTAAATTCAAAAAATATAAATGAAAAAGAAAAAAATAATAATAACATTAATAATTTATTTATTAATTATAATAATAATAATAACAGTATTTTATTTAATTTAAATGATTTTCAAACTCTCTCTTTAATAATTTCAATATTAAATAATTCATCTCAAATAAAAATAAATTCTTCAATTTTTACACAATTTATAAAATCAAAAATCACAACAAATCCAAATTTTGTAAATTTCATATTCTATCCTTTTTTTCGTTCAAACATGTTTATAATAATGAACAACAAATTAGGAAATTTAATTTATCAAAACATTATTGAAATTTTAAATAACAAAAATTTTTGTGATTTTGTAGAATTTTTAACTTCAAATTTTTATGAAATTTCTCATTCAATAATAGGCACAAGAATTATTCAAAAATTAATAGAATATTTTATAAAAATTCCAGAAAATGAAAATTCAAAAATATTTTTTTTATATTCAAATTTTCTTTTAATGTTGAAAGGAAAAGTTTTTGAATTATCAAATAATGAAAATGCAAATCACATTATTCAAAAATTTATAAAAAATTTAAAATTTCCTTTAAATAATTTTATTTATGAAGAAATGTATGAAAATTTTCAAAAAATCGCAATTAATAAATTCGGTTGTTGTGTGATTCAAAAATGTTTAAATAATGGAACAAAAGAACAAAAAGAAAAAATTATTTATTTAATTATTAAAAATTTTTTTTTATTAATTAATAATGAATTTGGTAATTACATCATTCAAAAAATCATTTTATTTAATAAAGATTTTATTAATTATAAAATTGTTGAAATGTTTTATAATAATTTATATTATTTTTGTAATGATAAATATTCTTCAAATGTTGTTGAAAAATTATTAGAAATTGATAATAAAGATTTAATTGAAAAAATTATTAGAAAATTAACTGAAAATGAAAAAATTATTATGAATTTAATAACTAATCAATATGGAAATTATATTATTCAAAAAATATTAATAGTTAGCTTTAATGAAAAATTTAACGAAATTTTTAATTTTGTAATTAATACAATTCATAAGAATTTAAATGAAATATTGTCTTTAGCTTTTGGAAAGAAATTAATAAGTAAAATTATTAATAAATTTCCGTTTATAAATAATAAATTTCATTTAAAAAAAATTTAATTTTATATATAAGAAATTATTTAAGTGTATAATTTTAATCTTATAATTTTTATATGTAATTTTTATTATAAAAAATCGATTAAAAATTATAGGTATTAAAAATTTTGTAAATATTAATAATTTTTATATTAATAATAATTATTATCTAATTTTAATTATTATAAATAATTATTAAAAAAATAAAAATATTTTTTATTAATAATTTATAATATAAATTAATTTTAACATAAAAAAATAATTAAAAAAAACAAATAAAAAAATAATAATATTTTATGGAAAATTTAACACAAAATAATTTTTTCGTTTCCAAAAAAACAAAAGATTTAATAAAAACATCAAACGAAGAAAAATCGAATGAAAATAATAATAATAATATAAATAATAATATAATAATAAAATGTAAAAGTAACAAAGAATTTTTTACAAAAGATCAAATAATTTTTTTTCAAGAAAAACAAATAGAAAATTTAAAAAAAGACATTTTTAAACTTCAACAAATAAATCATCAAAAAGAAGTTAAATTATTAACACTTCAAAGTTCATTTCAAAAACAAAAATTAAAAGAAAACGAATTAAAAAATTTGTATAGTAACAATAATGTAAATTCAAATTTTTATACAAAAGAAGATATTTTAAATAATTGGAAAAATTTACCAAGCTATTTTTTAGATGTTTTTATAGAATTTGAAAATAATCCCGAAAAAATATTTAAATTAATTAATATTATAATTGTTATTTTAAATGAAATTATAATAAATTTTTTTAATGAAAAATATAAACAAACTTTAAATTCAATTAATATTAAAATAAATAATAAAAATTATGAAGAAATTGAAAAAATTTTAAAGCCTTTTATTAGAGAACATTTAAATGAAATTTTAGATGAAAAAATTACTCAAGAATTATATGAAAATTTTAAAATAAAATTTAAAGAAAATTATTTTAAATATAAAATTGATAATAAAGAAAAATATGAAAGTTTATTTGATGAAGATATTTTTAAAAATTTATTTATAAAATTAAAAATTTTAATATTATTTTGTTTATTTAATGGAGAATATTTATATTTTAATATTGAAAAAAATTTCGAAAAATTAGAGCCAAATTATTTAATTATTAATAATTTTGAAGAAAAAAAAAGTTTTATTATTTATAATGATAAATTACATACAAATTTTAAAGCAATTGTTCTATTAAAACCTCCGATTTTTAAAAATGGGTACACACCATTTTCTGATTTAAAACCTATTATTATGGAAGTAAAAGATATTCCTGAAGATTATGTTAATGAAAATAATTTAAGTTATTTAACTCATTTAGTTCAAGAAAATGAAAATGATAATAATAATAATAATAATCATAATGTTAATATTGAAAATAAAAGTGTTAAAGAAGGGTATAATTTAAATTTTGATAAAATTTTTAAAGATGATAATAAAAATGAAAATTTAAATGATAATAAAAATGTTAATCAATCTTTTGAAAAAGAAAATGAAAAAGAAATTGTTTTTGATTCTTCGAATAATTCAATTAATAATAATAAAATTTTTTCTGATACTAATTTAATAAATTTAAATAATAAAATAAATTTAAATAACAATAATAATAATTATAATAATAATAATAATAATTATAATAATAATGATAATAATTATAATAAAAAATTATCTTCATATAAAAAGAAAAAAAGTTTATCTGAAACAAATTCAAATAATGATAATAAAGAAAAAAGAAATAATAAAAATTTATTTATTATTACTAATGAAGAATATAATATTTTTTCAAATAAAAGTTCTTTTATTTGTAAAACAAGCACATTAACATCTTCAAGATTCAATTTTATTAATGAATCAAATAATAATAGTTATAAAAAAGAAAATAAAAATAATATTATTACTAATAATACAAATGAAAATAAAATTTATTTTAATGAAAAAACTGAACCTGATGTTATTATTAAAAAAAATAATATTATAATTAATAATAAAAATAATATTATTAATAATAATTATAATAATAATAATTATTATTTCTATAATAATAAATTTTTTAATCAAAATACTACAAAATTAGATAAACCAAAATTTATTTCTAAAGTTAATAATAAAAATAATAATAATAATAATAAATATAAAAATATTTATATAAATAATAATAATAATAATAATAATATAAATTATGTTGATTCAGGTAAAAAAATAAATGAAAAATATAATAATAATAATAATAATATTGTTTATAAATCAAAAATATTTAATGATAAAAAAAATAATAATAATAATAATATTAATAATAAAAATTATATTATTAAAAATTCAAGAAATAATTCAAATGCAATGAATAATAAAAATAATAATAATAATATTAATAAACAATCTATAAATAAAAAAATAAATTATAATAACAATAATAATAATAATTTTAATAAAGAAAAATTATTTCAAGAAATTTTATCTGAAAGAAATAATAAAAATAATGAATTAAATTCAATAAAATCAAATAATAAAAATTTTAATATAAAAAATTTAAATAACAATAATTTAAATGAAAATAAAAATAATAATAATCTTTTAAAAAATAATTTAATTACAAATAGCAATAATTTAAATAATTTAAACGTAAATGAAAATAAAAATATTTTAATTGATCCAAATTTATATAATAACACATTAAAACCACATAGAACAAAATCAAAAGAAAATATTTATATAAATAATAAAATTAAAAAATATGATTCTTTTATTTTAAATTTTAATGAAAAAGATTCAAATGATATAATTCAACTAATTGAAAAATATAAAAAAGAAAAAAAATTTTATTTAAAAGTAAAAAATAATAAAAATGAAAAAGAAAAACAAATAATGTTAAGTACTGATTTTAATATTTTAAAAAATAATGAAACTATATCAGATATATCAAATGAAAATAATATAAATGGTATAAATAATATTTTATCAAAAAAATCTTTCACAAAATTAGAAAAAAAACAAAAATAAAAATAACATAATATTTAAAAATATTTATATAAAATGTTTTATATATATTTTTAATATAAATAATATTAAATATAATAATTAATAATAAATTATAAATGATTTATAAAAAAATTTCAAAATAATTTTTAATAAAAAAATATAAATATATTATATTATTATTAAAAATTAAATTCAATATTAATAATTTTTTTATAATATAAAATAATTTAATAAAAATAATTAAAATAAAATGAGTGCTCGACCAAGAAAACTTCAACCATTAAAAAACGCTCCAACATTAAATTCTAGTCAAGCAAATGAAGATTCCGATCAAGGAAATCAAAAACAGCCTTTTTTTATAGATAAAATAAATAACATTATAGAAACAATGGAATCAAAATACACATCAAATTTAACCGATCGTCATGTCGATGAAACTCAAAAATTAGTAAAAGAAATGAATGAAAATAATTATGCATTTTATTACAAAGAATTAGAATCATTGGCTCATTTATGTTCATTACAATTTAAAAGAATTCTTGATGGAAAAAAAGAATTTTTAAATGTTTTAATAAATTTAGTTGAAATTTGTAACCGTCCATTTTTAAAAGAAAAAACATCAGATGAATTGAATTTTGTTCCAAAAACAGTTCATTTATTAAATTCATTTAGTGAGATTTTACAAGAAAATTTAAGTCAAAGTGAACAAATGTATAATTTATTTTTAAGCATAATAAATTTTATTAATGACTTTGCATATACGGGAATAGAAGATTTTAAAAATCAAGAAAGTGATTATAAAATGAAAAAAATTTACGGAAATAATTTTTCATTATTATCGACATTACAAACTGAAGGAACAAGAAATTTACGTTTAATATCGAATAGTAACATTTTAGATACATTAGTATTTATTTTAACAAAAAATATATACAGCGAAAATTGTACAATAATTTTAGTTCATATTATGTTAAATTGTGCTTTGTATAAAGCAAATGCAGAAAAACTTTCGAATTTGGGAGTTTTAAAAGATTTTGTTCAAATAATTTCAACTTCAAAAGATTTTCGTAGTTTGTTAGTTCGATGTTGCATAGAAGCAATTTGGAATGTTTTAGAAAATGGTGGACCAGGCGCATGTAGAATGATGGCTTTTGAAGAGATTGTTAATTCACTTTATTATACTTTTAATAATGTTATTAAAAATTGTTTTAGATTAGATGATAGAAATATAAGAAATGATATATGTATTTTAATTAATTATGTTGTTAGTAGCCCCGAAAGTCATAATTATTTCATTTATAGAGATAGTAGTAAAAATAATGTTATAGATTGCAGTAATACAAATATAAATGAAGAAACGAAAAATGACCCGAATTTAAATATTCATAAAACATTTTTAGATACTTTACTTTTTTATAGCACATATGATGAGATAAAATCAATTCAAAAAGAAAAAGATTCAATAATAAAAGATAGTAATTTTATAGGAGACAATAAAAAAAATACAATGTTAGACCCACATGAATTTTTTTTAACTACGAGTCCAGATGATATAGAATTTAAAAAAATAATTTGGACATGTATTTTATATATAATAAAAGATAATTATAAAAAAAAAGAGGTTGTTGAAAAATTAGAAAAATATAAATTTATTAATTGTCTTTTATTATATTTAGATCCTGAAGCAATGAGATTTTCATGTATTTCTCGTTGGCAACAACCTCAATTAAAAGATATTCAACTTTTAAGTCTTAATATACTTCTTAATATAGTTCCTCTTTATCAGGAATATTTTGAAAAATTTAAAGGTTATTCAACTTTAATTAAATTTCTTCAAATTTATCAAGACAAAGATAGAAAAACTCTTTGTTTAAAGACTATTAATAATATAATAAATAGTGATTTAATTAAAAAAGATTTAACCGAAGAAAAATTAATTGATTTTCTTTTAGAAATTATAAATTCTAATGAAAATTCTTTGGAAAGTCGAGAATATGCTTTTAATATTATAAGTCAAATGTGTGTGGATAATAAATTAGCTCAAAAAGAGTTTCGAAGAAAAGGTGGAATTGAAATATTACAAAAGAATTTAAATTATCAAAATGTTTTAGATCAAATTGGAAATCAAAAATTATTTATTTTAGTTGTTTTAGATTGTTTATGGAATGCAGTAATAGGAAACAAAAGAAACGAAGAGCAATTTATTGAATTAGATTCTTTATCAACATTATTTGAATTATTAGAACAAAGTGATGGAATACATATAAAAATAATTTTAAGTTGTATTGCATCTTTAGTTGATAATAAAAGATCATTTAGTTACTTTATTCAATGGAAAAGTAAAACAAATTCAAATATTGATACAACTAAATTATTAATTAATATTTATAGAGCAGAAGATGAAAAATATGGCGTAAAATATGATAATGGAATTTTAGATTGTAAAAATAATAGACCATTAAATCCAAATACATCTTATTTTATACGAAAACAACAAAAAATTGATAATGAAATATTAGAAAAAAAAAGGGCAAAAATTAGTAAAAATTCAAGTCAAAATTCATTTTTAGGAATTACTAAATCAAGTATGAATAAAGACAATGAATTAAATGAAACAAAAGGATCTCAAACATCTTCTTTAAATTCTACTTATATGAGAAGACAAGATTTATTAAATAGTATTTATAGAAGAGAAGATTTTGTTGAAAGTTATTTAAATCATAAAATAGCTGAAATTACAAAGAGTTTTGATTTAAGAGAAACAATATTTTCTATTTTTTATAGAGTAGGATTTAATAATATAAGTATAAATAGTAATGATGATAGACAAACATTTGTTAGTATTAAAATGTATCCAGTATTTAAAAATTTAGAAAATTGGGAAGATGTTGTTGAAGAATTTAAAGATACGAATTTTGACCCAATTGATGATGATAAAAATTGGATAAATACACAAATTGAAGAAAGTAAAGAAAAAATGAGATTAGCTATTAAACAACAAAAAGTTATTAGTGATAATATTAAAAGGGCACAACAGGAAGAATTAAATGAATATTTCTATAAAATTAAAAGAATGGGAGAGCTTAAAAAGGAAAATGAAAGATTAAAAGTACATGAAAAACAAGATAGAATAATTAATAATCATTAAATTTAAATTTAAATTAATATGTTTAAATTAATTTATTTTTTATTATATGTTATTAAAATTAATTATATAGAATTTATATAAATAAATTAATTTTTAATTTTTATATTATAATTTTAATATTTTAGATTTAATTTTATTTGATAATCAACTTGGGGATTGGGGATTGGGGATTGGGCATTGGGCCCAATCCC
>JAEEGK010017786.1_pt1 | contig 15454 bp, 14 predicted proteins | sample 8958771 | NCBI WGS metagenome assembly JAEEGK01 (sample SAMN16246547, study PRJNA631951) | gut metagenome | biome: gut microbiome; feature: rumen; material: SC-attached | host: Bos | place: Iran: Karaj | collected 2018-10 | reverse complement strand
TTCGCTAACTCGGCAGTAGTGCCCAAGTCCTTGGCATCGCGCGTCTTGAGCCATCCGCCGACGCAGAAATTCCAGAACGAGTCGCCGGGCTTGACAGAGCGGTCCATCCAGGGTTCATTGATGAAAGTCTCCTTGGCCAGTTCCCCGGCAGGATCGTAGGGTGGATTGGGATTCACGGGATTGTCTGCTGTGCCGATTGCGTCGGTACACGACGTCAGCATTATCATGGCACCGCAGATGGTCAGGGTGGCGGCGAGCACCCAACGATTCATTCTTTTCATATCAGTATTCATTTTGTTAGTATTAATATCGTTAGTGATTAGGTCGCAAAGATAAAAATAAATTGTGGAATAAATCATAAAAGCCATGCACGCATTTGGGCCATGTACCAAATGCGTGCATGGTTAATGATGCAGACAAGAAGACTTTGACTTCCTGTCAATGGTGTTTTAGAAGAACACGGTGGCAGAAATCTGCCAGGTGCTGGACTTGGGCTTGAGCTCGTTGTTATTGTCCTTGGCTTTGTTAATCTCAGCCTCCAGCTCACCAGTCTTGGCGATGCCAAGGCTGTAGACGGCACCCACCTCAAAATGCTTGTTGATCATGACACCTGCACCGAAGTTCCAGTTGAACATCGATTTCTTCATCTGGAACGTGCTCTTATAACTGCTCGACTCGTTCCAGGTGAACTCGTCCTTACCGACATTGAAACCGAGTTGGGGACCAGTGGTCAGATAGATGCCGGCCTCTTCATTGAACTTGAGGTTTAATCGGAGGTCGATGGGCACGATGATGCTCTGGCGCTTGATCTTCTCACCATCGACCTTGCTGTTGGCCTGCTCGTAAAGTGCGCCTGCCTGCACTCCCAGGAACGGCAGAAAGTCGATCTTCAGCGTCGGACCAATGAAGAAGCCAATACCAGCCTCAGACTTGACGGCATCGTTGTCGATGCTCATCTTGGTACCATTAATACCACCCTTGACACCAAATGCGACGCCTTGGGCACTTGCAGGTATCACGGCGAACATGGCCATGACTACCATAGAAATAATCGTTTTCTTCATACTTGTGTTGTTTTATTATTAATAATGTAGTAATATGAACTGAAGCCTTATTCAGACTCAATCGTCATCATTGGACAGACCTGCACGATATTCTGCGGGTGTCACACCGTAACAGCGTTTGAACTGTTCACGCAGGTTTGGAGCGGTGAACCCCACCTGACGAGCCACCTCGGCGATGGTCATCTCTGGGTGTTCGGTGAGCAGGACATAGGCCTCTTCCATTCGAATGGCATTGATATATTGGGGGAAGGACATGCCGTCGGCATAGGCCGAAAGCAGGTCGTTCAAACGGTGGCGACCAATGCCGAAGCGCTTCGTGATGTCTTCGCGCATCAGGTCGATATCAGCATAAAGCCGTTCCTTACGGATAGTAGCGTTAATAATCTTAAAGAGGTCTTGACTCATGTCGATTTCTCAATATTTGGTGCAAAGTTAATGAAAAACATACGGAATCAGGCCAAAAGCGATGCACGCATTTGGGATATGTTCCAAATGCGTGCATTGGAAACGGGACGGCAAGGCAAATTATGACGTTTTCTTCCGCAAATTGGCGGGCTTCATCATATGGATTACTTACACATAATGCCTTGACTATGGCTGTATGTCTGCGTACTCACGGACGACGTCGGTGATGTTCGCCTTGCCAAGCTTGTCGCACTCTCGCGTCGTGGTGAGGAGTGCGGCAGAAAGGTGCCTGGTTTCTCGGAGTAAGGGGAAACCTTTCTTGGGCCCAACCGCATGGTCACTTTGACAAAGGACGCTACATCCTGAATGCAAGTGCAAGGTTAAGACATTTTGAAAGTGCATTGGCGGGTTGTGGCAGGAACGATGAGTAATTATAACAATCGTAAAAGATGTTAAAAACAAGGCATGGCATATAATTTTATGTCCACAAGCTTGTGGGCTAACTGGTTTTTGTATACCTTTGCAAATAACAAGTTCAATGGTAAACAATTAAAATAGGATATAATGAAAAGGATTTTTATGAACCTCAGACTCCTGGCCACCGTGTTGCTTGGCATCATGGTATTCTGTGGCTGTGAAGAGATTGAGAAGCTTGACAAAGAATCGGAAGAACGTAATCTGAGGAACCTGACCGAATGGTCGGTAAACAGTTTTACCAGCGAATCAGCCATCTCAAAATTCGGCTATGAGAACTGCTTCAAAATCGTTGCGATGGAAGATTATTGGTGGGATGAATTCATGTCTTTCGATCACGGAGCCCAGTATGACGTGAGCAAGAATGATTTTTCAAGTGTACGGTCGCTATTCTACTGCCAGAACTCTATGAGCCATATCAGAATTGGTGAGATCATCTGTAACAAGAGCATTGCCAACGACCTGCTGACCATCTTCCGCCAGCTCTATGAGGCAAACTACAACATTGAGTCGCTCATGCCGGTGAACAACACAGATTACAGCATGTTGACTGAGCAGGCTAGTCCCAGTTTTAACTTTACATTCTGTTTTCACTATAACAGTACCCCTATAGATGAGATGCATTTGAAAGGACTCGCAGTAGTCATCAATCCGTATACTCCACCTACTGCTGACGATTTGGCAGTGAAGTTGTTTAAACAGCACGGATTCACTTGGGGGGGGGATGTGTCTGGTGGGAAACGATACCGCTTCGAAAAGAAATAGGAACTTCATTTCAGCTTCATCAGCAGGATGCCGATGACGATCCAGATGATCTCACGGACTCGGCAGATGATGCTGACGAAGATGCCGAGGGCTGCGGAAAGGCCGAGGGCAGCGATGGAGAGCACGAAACCACCCTCCTGGACTCCCAACTGCATGGGCAGGAAGCCGATAAGGTTGGCGAACAGCGTGGTGAACGACACGATGAGGATGGAGTGCAGATAGGTAAGCGTGAGACCCGTGAAGCCTCCGCCACAGTCGATGCCGAAGAGCAGGAGCATGAAGAACACCTCGCTCGACTGGACCACGCGAGACAGGTATTCGAGTAACAGCGAACGGTAGAAGGCGCGCTTGTCTTCGGCATATAGCGAGGCTATCTGTGTGTCGATGTTATGCAGTGACTCGGCGTGGTTCTCGAGGAAGCGGGTGCTCCAACCCTTGAGGCCGGGGATGCGACTGATAAGATGGAGAGCGCCTACGACCAGTCCCTTACGGTAGCCACGGGAGAAAATCCAGAAGAAGATGAGGCAGAACACGATGATGATGCCTAGCACGGTAGCGATGGCGGTGTTGATGGGCAGGTCGCCCACAGCTGCCAATCCCAGATAGATGAAGATGCTGGAGAACCAGAACCAGAAGTGGGCGAAGAAATGCATCATCGCATAGAGGATGACACTCGAGGCGGCATGCTGGCGGCTGACATCCTTCGACAGTTCGAGGATGCGGTAGGGCTCGCCACCGAGGCCACCTACAGGAGTGGCATAGTTCAAGGCGTAGCCGGTGATGGTAAGGCGGTAGATGCGCCAGAAACTCAGGCTGTCGGCCTCATGACCGCTACGACTGCGGATGATGGCCTGCCAGGAGAGGGCGTTGATGCCATAGATGATGATCCATACGCCGACAATAGGGATGAGCCAGTAGCCAGCATGGCAGATGTGCTCCCAGAGTTCGACGAAACTCACGTCGAAGGTGAAGAGCATGACCACCACGGCGGCTATGCCGAGGAAAAAGAAAATATTATTGAGGCGCTGTTTGGTCATAGGCTCTCAGCGAGACGGCGGCAGAAAGCCTCGTGACGGTGGTTCACATACCATGCGAGCAGACCCATCGCGAAGATCTCGAAGAGAAAATACATGGCGGGCAGGTCGATCAGGCAGAAGAGGAAAAGCCAGAAGGAACGGAAGTTGAACGTCAGGAGTCCGTTCCAGAAGATGACGGGCAGTGACTTCTGACGGAACGACTCGCGCACCTCTGCGGGGATGTCGCTGGCATGGGGACCGTACTTCTCCTGCAGACGGGCCATGAGGCGCTGGAACTGCGGGGTGACCTTCTCCTGTTTCTGTGTGTAGCCGATGTAGGAGTGCTGGAACAGGCGCTCTATCCACGGGGTGTCGGGCGACATCTGGTCGTAAATCTCCTCCTGGCGACGGGAGTTGTCGAGTTCGCTGCCTTTCTCGCCCTTCAGGAAGAAAAGGTGGACGTTGATGTAATAGTCGGCCAACCGTTGCTGTCCTGCGATGCCCACGATGCCTGACCACAGGCCGAAGACGTAGACGATGACGGTGGCGATGATAGCGTTCTGCGGGGTGTCAGCGATACCGAGCCATAAGAACTCCAGGTCGTGGTGGAGATAGAATCGCCACACGAGAGCATGGTAGATAGGCACAAACCAGGTGAAGCCAGCCACACCGTCGAGGATACGCCCCAGACGACTCTTCTTGCCTGTCATACGGGCCAGTTGGCCGTCAGTGCAGTCGAGGATGTCGGCTATCATCAGCAGCACGATGGCGATGATGTTGAGCAGGAGTCCCATGGTGCCGCAGTAGTAGTAGCTGGCACAACCGAAGAAGATGGCACTGCCCGCACCGACGAACATCGAGGCGATGGTCACGGTGTTGGGATGAATGTCGAGCTTGGCGAAAATGACGGCGCAATAATAGCACAGGGGACGGATGACGTGAAGGTCGAGCCAGTCCTCAGTCTCTGCTGATTTCAGCGTCGCAGCGTATTGTTCGTTCATTTGGCTTCAAGCACTTTCTTGATGGTGTCAACGACAACCTGTGTCTGTTCCTTGCGGCCCAAGGTGATGCGCAGACATGACTCCAGGCCCTTGTCGGCCATGAACTTGATCTTGTAGTCCTGAACCTTCAGGGCCTCCATGAGGGCTTCCTTGATCTCAATGGGGTATTTGATGAGGATGAAGTTGGCCACGCTCTTGTAGACCTTGAAGCCGGGCAGATCGCCGAGTTCCTTCTTGTAGAGTTGACGGCCCCACTCCATATCATCGGCCACACGACGGTAGTGCTCGTCGCTCTCGAGGGCTGCCAGGGCAACGGCCTCGGAGAAGCGGTTGAAGCCCAGGTATTTGTTCGAGTAGCTGAGAAACTGGTCGTGACCCTCGCCGATGAAGCCGAAGCCGCAGCGCAGGCCTGGCAGGCCGTAGAACTTGGAGAGGGTGCGCGAGATGATGAGGTTGTTGTATTTATTCACCAACGGGGCGATGTAATCGGTATCGCTGGTGATGAAGCTGGCGTAAGCCTCGTCGACAAGCACCATCGTATCAGAGGGGATGTTCTCCATGATACGGCCGATCTCCTCGCTGCTGAGGCTGTTGCCCGTGGGGTTGTTGGGCGAGGCGAGCAGGAGCATGCGGGGATGGATGCGGTTGGTGTATTCGATGACTTCGTCGACATGGTAGGCGAAGGTGTCTTCCAGTTCGTGCAGGGGGTACATCTCGAAGGTGCCGCCGCACTCGCTGGCCACCCGATTGTAGTACCACCATGAGAACTCTGGGATGAGGATGGTCTTGTTGTCGCCTTCCATCAGGAAATAGTGGATGGCGTTCTTGAGGATCTCCTCGCCGCCGTATGCCAGGAGCACACGCTCCTCGGGCACACCATAGATCTCACTGAGGCGCACGGAGATGACGCTCTTCTTGCCCTGGTCATATATACGTGTGTAGAAACAGAGATCCTTTGGATCAAAGTTCTTCACGGCGTCAAGCACTTTCTGGCTTGGCTCAAAGTTAAATTCGTTTCTATCAAGGTAATTCATATCTAATGATTTTTTCGGGTGCAAAGGTATGAATAATATTTGAAATTTAATCCAAATTTACTGATTATTTGCACATTATTCACTTTTCACTCTTCATTCTTCACTTAGAACGTAATCCTAAAGATGTATCTGATGCCCCATTTGTGGCTGGTGGGGAGGTCCAGGTAGTTCAGACGTCTCACAAAGTCGATGTGGAGCAGCTTGAAGATGTTGTGCACCCCTACCACAAATTCCATATAGGGCTGGTTGTGGTCCATGATGTAACAACCCTCGGGGAAGTACATGAGGCGGTCGCTGCCCGCATTCTCAGGCAGGAAGGGGTTGTTCTTGTCCGTGAGGTCGCCCCACAGCGTGTTGATGGCGAAATACTCGCGCCACTTCAGTTTCTTGAGCAGGGGTATGCGGTTGAAGAACTTGCCGTTCATGTCCCATGACAGCATCATTGAGGCGTACCGGTCGTTGAGAAACTCCATGTTGTTGATGAGGTTGTACATCTCCTCCTCGATGACGTACGACTGGTTGGCTGGGGGCTGTATGAGCAGCATGTAAGGCACCTGGTTCCACTGGATGCCACCCTTCAGGAAGAGGTCTACCTTTCCCCAGCTGTTGAGCCAGAAGCGCTTGTAGATCTTGGCCTCGGTGACATTCGAGGCGTATTGTCCGCCCAGGAATCCCTTGAAGCCGAAGGTGTGGCTGAGTGTGATGATGGGCACGTCGCGGTTGATGGTGAGACGGCGCTGCTTATTGTTGATGTAGGTCTCGTCGGGGGCATAGCGCAGTTCAGCGTGCAGCTCGGTGGTGCGCATGAACTCTCGGTGGTGTGCTGTGATGTCGGTGTTCTCCTGTCTGGGCTGGTTGAGCGTGCGGAACGACATGGCGCCGCAGGCCTCCATCTCCTCGGCCTTTAGCGAGAGGGTGGTCTTCAGGCCGCCGTACATCTCGTATTCGAAGGCGAGCGACTGTCGGTTGCAGATTATCATCTTGTCGATCTTGGCCCATTTGAAGGCGACAAGAAAGTTATCCTTGTCGGTAGGCAGGAACCGGTCTGAGGGTGTCTGCACGTCGTAAGTGCTCTGCAGTCGCAGCGTCCGTTTCGGGTACTCCCACGGCGAGTAGACCTTGTCGATGAACGAGTAGTCGAGGCTCGCGCTGTAGTAGTTCTTATGGCTGCCCCAGCCGTGGGCGTAGTAGCCTCCCACGAACCATCGTTTCCAGAGGTTGGCTGTGGTGGTGGCGCTGAGGCGAGTCCGGAATCCGTCGAACCTGTTACTCGTGAAGATGGTGTTCACGGGCGTGAGGTCGATGGGGTTCGGCTCACCCACCTCGATGGAGTTCTCGATGAGGGCTGAGAGTCCGAACATAATGTACTTGAAACCCTTGATGTTTTTGATGTTCTTCACAAATGAGCCCATCGCGTCTTCGCTCTTCGTGAGCTCCACTTGTCGGTATTCGTTCCAGAACGACTTACCCCGCATGGCTGCATCGGGCTCCTTGATTTCAGTGCGTTTGCCCTTAAAGCGTTTTTGGGGCAGTTCGTCGAAGCTGTAGCCGGTGTAGCGGTTATTCTTGATCACGACAAACTCCTCCATGCCTTTGGCCAGTAGCAGCTCGGTCACCATGTCGTCTTCCGAGAGCACCCAGTCGCCATTGTCGAGCTGTTCAAACTCCTGGTTGATGTGCAAGCTCTTCACCCAGTTCACCGAGGACTGCTTGGGCAGCGTGAGCTCACAGCGGCGCACGTGATACGAAGAGTCTTTCAGTATATAGATGTCGCCCCTGAACCCGAAGTCCATCTGGTTGTTGGGCAGGAAGTGCAGATGGATGCACGAGTCGCGCTCCACCTTCACCGTGTCCTCGATATAGAAGCGGTAGAAGCTGATGGCGTCTTTGCCGATGGGCGACGTGAAGGGGTATTGCACCAGCCGTATCTGATCGTCGTAAAGGTTCACGTCGGTGAAGATCTCCTTTAGCACCACATTTACCACGTCACCCGTCTGGAACAGATCGTTGATTCCACTGCTCTGCTGGCCTTTGATGATTTTCTTCTTCGACTTGGGATCCTTCCGATAGATGTACTCCTCGACGGTCTCTTCGACGCTGACGGGGAGAATGAGCTTGTTCGTGTACTGACACTCCTCCACCTGATCCAGCAGCCACGGTGTGCTGGAGAAGGGCTTCTCCTGCAGTCGCTCCGGTGTGAGCTCGTTGGCTGCCAGCGTCAGCTTCTCATATTTGTCATACCTGTAGTAGTCGTGGTTCTCCAGGTTGCTGAGCTTCTTGGCGGCTATCACCTTCTTCATCAGCTCCACGGCAGGGTTGTTCTTTCGACTGTACTTGCCACGGTCAGCCTTGACAGTCACCTCCCTCAGCACCGCGTTGTCGGGCTTCAGGGCGATGTCGAGAGGCGACCTTGTGTCTTCGCCGATCATCATCGTCTGCGACTGATAGCCCACCGCGCTGACCGTAATGCGCCAGCCCGCATGACGGGCGATGGTGTAATGGCCTTTGAGGTTGGAGATGACGGCCACGTTGTGACCTTTGTACACCACGCTGGCGTATGGGATGGGCTCTCCCGTCTCCCTGTCTGTGATGTGGCCTTTCACGTATGTTTGGGCACCTGCAGGCAGACTAAGCAACAGTAACAGCAGGATTAAACTCTTTACTTTCATTTAAACTGATAGCCAGTGAATGTATATTCCGTATATCCACCCCGCTCATTCATGCGGAGGGTTTTGATCTCAGAAGTGTTCTTGTCGATAGTCAGCACGAAAGAGGAGAACAGCATGCGCCGCCGTTCCTTTTTAGAGTCCGACTGCGGGGTGATGGTGAGCACAATATGGCTGCCCTGCCTAGTGACAGTCAGGTCGCTGAGGGAAGCGAGACTGCCCTCGCCACCTTTGAGGATGTACTCGAAGACAGCCTGGAAGGTGGCAAACTGCGGATTCTTCTGGCTGCTTGTCTTGTGGCTCTTGCCTTTGACGACCATCGTGAACTCGCTTCCGTGCATGATTAGCTGGTCCTTGCCGTCATCGATGGTGATCCCCACATCAGCGGGTTTCTTCATTGTCAGCGTTCCTTTGGTGATAACATCTTTGGCGATGGCATCCTTATGGCTGGTTTTCGTGGCAGTGGCCGTGACGACGGTGGCTTTCTTATAACGTGCCACTGCTTTCTGCAGGTCTGTATTCTGGGCTGACAGCGGCAGTGCCGTGAGTAGTAACAGTGCCCAGAGGACGATATTGTTCTTCATTGTTTCTTTCGTTTAAGCCATCTGTAGACGGCAGGTTGTACAACATAGGAGAGAATCACGGCCGATAGGAGGCCGATGAGGGTAGAGAATCCCACACTCTTGATGGCGGGATGAACGGCGATGAGCATGCTGCTCACGGTGACGGTCAGGATGACGGCACTGAAGAAAATAGCCGTCTTATGGTAGTTCAGCAGTCGCTCCTCCTTGCCGATGAGACCATTGATCACGAAGATGCTGTAGTCGACGCCAATACCGAAGATAAAGGTGGAGATGATGATGTTGATGAGGTTGAAGTTCACATCGAAGATCACCATGGCCCCCAAGACGATGAGCCAACTGAGCAGGATGGGTGCGAAGCCCAGGAGCGTCAGTCGCCAGTCATAGTGGAAACTGATGAACAGTACGATGAATACAAACCCCATCGACAGCCATTGTAGCATGTTGAAGTCCTCGCTCATCTGTATCAGCGTGTCGGTTGTATAATAATAGGTGTCGAGCACCAGCAGGTCTGGGTCTGTAGCCACCGCGTCGCAGATACGGTTATAGTCGCTCCCGCTGCTGCGCACAGAGTCGTTCTCACAGCGCACGCTTGTGAAGCAGAGATAGTCGCCGTTGTAGCTCTGTTCCATCAGCGTCGACAGGTAGCCCTCGGGTATCAGCTCCGCCTCATAGAGAGCATCGGGCTCATAGTCGGCCGTGGCTACCTCGAAGAAGGTTTCGAAGGCCTCCGGGCGCAGTCCTGCCTGTGGAGCCGTGGCAGCGATGAGGCTTCTGACCTTTGAGAGTCGCTCTGGTGTCCAGTAGGCTTTCCACGTGTCGATGCGCTGCTGCTGTTTGTCTAAGGGTATGAACATCTCGCTGGTGTGGGTGTAACTTTTCACCAGTCCTGATTGTTCTAGCGAGTCGAGTTTCCGGTCGAGCCGCGCGAAGTTCTGGATAGCCTCCTCCATCGTCTTCCCCCGGCTGGCGAAATATTTCTGCTTGTCGCCAGTATAGGTTTTGTCGCGCAACAGCTGTTCAGAGTGCTCTGTCCTTTCCTCCAGATACCCCAGATTGTGCATGTCCGCGTCGAAACGGGTACCACCATAGAAGTAGAAGCCCACAGCCACCACGATGATGAGGGCGATGGCGATCAGCAACGGCTTCTTTCGGTCGAAGGGGTAGTTGTTCAGACGGTCTATCAGTGCAAAGGCCTTTCTGTTTACCTTGTTTTTCTTGGCTCGAAGCATCTGCGGGAGATAAACCAGTGTAAAGAGCGTTGTGCCCAGTATGGCAAAGGCGGCAAAGAGTCCGAAGTCGCGCAACAGGTCGGTCTTTACGAATAGCAGTCCCACGAACGATCCAATGGTCGTGATACATCCCAGCAGCACGGGTTTCGTCTCATCGTGCAGCACCAGTTCTGGGTCGCTCACGTATTTGTATTGTGTCAGCACATGGAGCACATAGCTCATGGCCACGCCTAAGACCACCCCGCCGATGCCCAGGGCCAACAGCGAGAACTGACCCTTGATCAGGTACATCATCGCTAGTCCAAAAAGGGTGCCAAAGGCCACGGGTAGCAATAGCAGCGGAATCGTTTCCCAGTTGCGGAAACAGATGAAGAGGAACACCATGACCAAGATCAGCGCCCCGGTGATGGTCGTTGTCAGGTCGTGCTTGATCTGCGATGAGTTGTAATAGCCGCTGGCAGGGGTGCCGTGGTAGCTGATCTCCACGGTCGGATGCGTCTTGGCAAACTGTGCGATTTCCTCGTTAAGCATCTCGAACATGGCCGAGCCCTGTCCTGTGTTTGTCGCGGAGAAGGCTGGCGTGATAAAGGCGATACAGACAGTAGAGTCGGGCACAAAGAAGTGACCGTCGATGGTCTTGTAACTGCCTGTTCCTGAGTTGAGCAGGGGCTCCATCTGTTCTGCCAGCAACGAGCGCAGACCTATGGGGTCGAGCTGGATCAGTTCTGGGAACATCTCCCCGAACTCTCCCTGCAGGTCTTCTCTGTTTTGAGCCATCTGGCTGACGAAGTGTTCGCGGGTCAGCATCGTGTCGATACGGGCATAGATGCTGGTGTCTATATAAGCAGGCAGGTGATCCTGCAGGTAGCCGATGCCGTCGGCCATCAGCTCCTCAGGCAAGTTATAAAACACATCGCCCACGGTGTGCGTCGCAGCGTCACGCTGCAATAGGGTGTCTACAAAGGCATCACAGGTCTCTGTCAGTTCTTCCACAGACTGTCCTTCAAAGAGCAGGAAGGTCTTGTCCTTGATGCGCAGATTGGCAAAGGCCAGCTTCGTCGTACCGTCTTCATTCTTCGACGCTGGCATCAGCTTGTCAATATCCTCTTCGAGATGGATACTTGTTGCGAAGTAGCCCAGAAACACAAATAATGAAACCATCGACAGCCAGCAGACTGCCTGATGGTCACGAAAATATTTGTATAATCTGATGAAGAGTCCTGTCATGCAGGTAGATGCTGTTCGATGTAATCGTAGAGGTCGTTGAATGTCTTGATAGAAGGCAGATCAGTGGCGGGAATGGTAATTTTGTAGGTGTAATGCACCAAGGCTACAAGATCTACCAAGTTGATGCTGTCGAGCTGGAGGGCCTCCTTCAGCATGTCATCGGGCGCGAAATCTGTCTGCTCGATCTCAAACTCTTCTGCCAGCAGGGTATTCACCTGCTCAATAATTTCTTCTCTTGTCATAACAATATAATCTTTAAACTATTAACAATTTTCTAATTCTTTTGTATTCTCTCACTTTTCACTTCTTATTCTTTCCAGTCCTTCACAATCAGCGTGGAGTTAGTGCCACCGAAGCCGAATGAATTACTGAGGAACATGTCGAAGTGTGCCTCCAGGGTTTCAGGTACAACGTTGATGCAGGCTGTCTCCTCGTCGGGATTCTCGAAGTTGAGGCTGCCACCGATGAAATCATTCTTCATCATCAGCATCGAATAGATGATCTCACTGGCACCAGCCATCCACATCTCGTGACCTGTCTGGCTCTTCGTCGAGGTGACGGGCACCTTGTAGTCACCGAAGATCTGGGCGATGGCCATGGCCTCACGACCGTCACCGGCGTGGGTCGAGGTGGCATGGGCATTGATATAGCCGATCTCATGAATGTCAACGTCGGCATCCTTCAGACACAGCTCCAGCGAACGGGCTGGGCCTGCCACATTAGGCGTGGAGATATGGTCGCCGTTACCAGAGAATCCCCAGCCGATGATTTCTGCGAGGATCTTAGCGCCGCGGGCCTTGGCATGCTCATAACTCTCCACTACAAGGGTGGCAGCACCACCACCAGGAATCAGTCCGTCACGATCTCTGTCAAACGGACGACTGGCTTTCATGGGTTCGTCTTCACGGACAGAGAAGGCCATCAGGCCATCGAACGAGGCGACACTGAACATATTCGCTTCTTGAGCACCGCCACAGATGATGCAGTCCTGCAAACCGTTCTTAATCAGCAGATAACCCAAACCCAAAGAGTGTGATCCCGAGGCACAGGCAGCCGAGGTTGTCAGGTTGATACCTTTTAGATGGAACAACGTGGCCAGGTTCATTGTCACCGTCGAATTCATCGACTGGAAGATGGCACCACTGCCACAGGCTGCCGTCGCACCAAACTGACGGAACTTGTCGAGGGCACGCATGGTGGACTCTGCCACGGAATCGTTGCCATAAATGACACCCACCTCATGGGCGTCAATATAATCCTGTGTGAGCCCTGCATGTTCCATAGCCTGTATGGTGGCCATATAGGCATATTCTGCCTCTTCGGGCATCAGCTGACGCAGATTGCGGTTCAGATACGGCTTCAGGTTGGTCTTGGGTACATCGGCACACAACGCCGAACGAAATCCAGCATCCTTGCGCTCTTGACTGAAGATGATACCGCTGCGCCCTGTATAGAGCGACTGCCTCACCTCGTCGAGCGATGTTCCCAAGCATGACCAGATGCCCATTCCTGTAATGACTACTCTTCTTTCCATTTCTTATGTCTTAATTATTTAATACTCAATACTTTTTCCCCAGCAACGACGACGTTTCACGATTTGTGGGTGCAGCGGCTTCCATTGTGTCAGCTCGCGCACGTTGTCCTCCAACTGCGGACCCGTCTCGGCCCATTTGATACCATTCTTGTTATAGATGGGAATGAGGTCGTCGAAGAACAGCGCATTCACTCCCAGCCCCTGATAGTCTGGACGCACGGCTACTACAAGCATCTCTGTGTTGTCTTTATGCTTCCATTTCAGCGCCTTCAGCAGATGGTACCAGCCCGTGGGCCAGAGTCTGCCTCGCGATTTCTGTAGCGCCTCTGTCAGACTCGGCATCGTGACAGCAATACCTACCAACTCGTCCTGCTCATTCTCTATCAGGGGTATCATGTCCATATTGAACAGCGGTACATACTTGTTGAGGAATGTCTGCGCTTGCTTGGGCGAGAAAGCGGAGAAACCGAAGAGTGGGGCATAGGCCTCGTTGAGCAACATGAAAATCTTCTGACCGTAGTCTCCCTTCAGCACTTCTTGACGGTTGGCTTTCTTCACCTTCAACCCGAACTGTTCACGGGCGTACTGCGCTACGCGCTGATAGCGGGCTGGGATCTCCTTGGGAATGTTGATGCGTACCTGTAGCCAGTCTGCCTCTTTCTCGAAGCCTAGCTGTTCCATGTGTCGAGGGTAGTAGTCGGGATTGTAATAAGCCGTCATCGAGCCTCTTAGGTCAAAGTCTTCTATGAGCATTCCCTCTTTGTCGAAGTCGGTCACGCCCATCGGCCCTTGCAGCCTCTCCATGCCGCGGGTCTTACCCCATTCGGCGACGGCGGCAAGCAGAGCCTTTGAAACCTCCAGATCGTCGATAAATTCAATCATCGAGAATCGTACATGGCGCGTCTTCCATGTGTTGTTTGCCTTATGGTTCACCACGCCGACCACTCTTCCAACGACTTCCTGCCCTCTATAGGCCACAAAAGGCTGTGACTCCGTGGGGACCTGTCCGGAAGAGTCTTTTGAGGCAAACATGGCGCGCACGTCACTCCTCATGTCAGGAACATATTGTGCACACCCGGCATAGATCTTGTCTGTGACGTTCAGGAAATCGTTCATTTCTCGTCTATTATTGACCTTGATGACCCTTACTTCTTCCATTTCGGGTGCAAAATTACTCATTATTTACCAATTATGCGTGTTCAAAACTTCGTTCTGTATGTTTGGTTTCCTGTTTATAACATACATTAACACATTTGGGCTGTTACAACGTTACATTTATGACAAAAATTTAGAAAAGATTTGGATGTTTCGGGTTTAATGCGTAACTTTGCAGCCCGAAGGCATTAATAATGAGTGAAAAGGTGAAAGAGTGAAACGAAGAAAAGATTGATGGTGACTAAAGACGTTAAATGGCAGGATGAATACTGGCTGTTGCTGATGCAAATTTACCTACAGAAACCGGTGGGCGTGAAACCCGTGTACTGTCGACGGATGGTAGACCTGAGCCTGGAACTGCACATTGCCCCCGAGAAGCTGGCTGAAAGGATGAACCGGATAGCCAACCTCGAAACGCCACGTATCGAGCATATCTGGGAGGTGTATGGCCATAACCCCCGCAAGTTGGCACGCGCGGTGAGACTGCTGCGCGAGATGAAGGGATTCAACAATCCGAAAGCCTTCTACGACGGTGTGGAGGTGAATGAGAGCTTTGAGCGTGACTTCAAACCGCTGGAGGAGAACGACAGGCTGACGCCCGTGATGCTGATCCTGATACTGGACCTCTACTTCAGACTGACACCTCAGACGATGGCGGCTGAGACACCCGAGGTGCAGGAGCTTGCCCGGCTGATGAAGGTGAAGCCGAAGGAAGTGGTCGACGTGATGGAGGTGTTGCAGCACTGCGACCCCTATCTGAACCGTCGCGACGTGTGCTTCGACCCGCTACTCGGGCCCTGTCAGGAGGTATGGCGCAGATTCGGCAATGCCGACGTCGAGGCGCTGGCAGCCTATGCCAGTCAACTGAAAGCGTACTTTAGGAATTGAACATTGGATATTGACTATTAAACATTGAGCGATAAGTTTTCACAGATACAGGAGCAGTTGCAGCAGCAGAAACTGGCGCAGGCTGTGACCCGTCAACAATTGTTGACCGCATCTCTGGTAGAGTTACCCTTGATGCAGCTGGTAGACCGCGTGAACACGGAGATGAACGATAACCCCGCCCTGGAGCAGGAGTCGCCCTACGACAACGGCGATTTTGAGTTGGAGCCGGGGGGCGGAAGAGATGATGATGATGACGGCCTTGAGGCGACGAATGATTTCGACACGCTCAGCGAACGGGAAGACCGGCAATCGGCCCTCGACGAGGCGCTCAGCAACATCGGGCGCGATGATGAGGAACTGCCCGTCTATCACGGTGGCAACGCTGTGGCCGAGGAGCGGGAGGAAATGGTGT
>JAEEGK010017782.1_pt1 | contig 15456 bp, 15 predicted proteins | sample 8958771 | NCBI WGS metagenome assembly JAEEGK01 (sample SAMN16246547, study PRJNA631951) | gut metagenome | biome: gut microbiome; feature: rumen; material: SC-attached | host: Bos | place: Iran: Karaj | collected 2018-10 | reverse complement strand
CTGCAACCGCGGCAAGCTGGAATACGGTCAAGGTGACGCTTTCGCAGCCCTCGGACAAGGTCACCGAGAATTTCACAGGTAAGGAAAGAGATGACGAGACCAAGCTGAACTACTTCGGTGCTCGTTATCTCGACCCGATGCTAGGAATGTGGATAAGCGTGGATGCTGCTAGACAACATTTCTCTCCATATACATATGGAAGCAATAATCCGATTGCAAGAATAGATCCTAATGGAAATGCTGATTTAAGAATGGCGGTATTTTATAACAGAGATCAAAATGGAAAAGTCTTGCCTCCAAACTTAAAACAAAATGTGGATAGGGACCTTTCTGGAGCCTTGAATCCCTGGTATGATACTTATAAGGTGAAATACTTTGGAGAAAATGCTTCCGCTGAGGAAATTAGCAATTTTATAAATGGAGGCGATTTTGGTGCAATCGCCATGCATGGTGAAATAGATGCGGATGGTGTTTTTAACGCTCATGATATGGATGGAAACTATATAGATGCATACGATCTTAAATTTAGCGTTAAAACGTTGTTTGGTGCATGTCATTCTGAAGCTTTTATTAGATTTGAAGATAAGACAGGAAATCTTGTTGCCCCAAAATATGATGAAAATGGAATGACGAAATCTTTCGTTGAGTCCATAAATTTCTTAATTGATAATTCAGATACAAAAAATCCATATCGTATCGATTTTATGGAAGGGGAATAAGATTGAAGTGGTTTTGTTTTATGGTAGTGTGCGTAACAAATGCGGTTGCCCAATCGTATTCGTATTATTATAATGCTTATGAAGATTTTTTTGTGGATAAAAGGGATGGTAATATATACCATATATTTGAAACAGATTCGTCTAAGTGGTTTGTTGAAGATCTTCAGTATATTCCGAAAGCCACTGCTTGGACGAATATAAAGAATGGAGAGCTGTACTGTGAATCTAATCTTAATTTGGAAAGTATCGCAACTGATGAAAATGATTTTTATTTAAACAATTTGCAGAAAACTTCAATTGAGAATTGTCGTAAAGTTTATTACAAATGGGATTTGGCTGTGAATTCGTGCCCACAGGGGTGGCATTTGGCAAGAACAGATGAATGGCTTGAAATGTCTGCCTTTTTAAAAAAATACCCCTTCTTGCAAAGTATTGTTTTTTCTGACTATCCCAAATATTACGTCAGTTATTATTATAGGAAAGAAAAAATTAAATTTGTAATGTATGACCATTTATCTATGTGGTGGCGTGCCGATTTGGATGTCAAATGGAAAAAAAATACTCGAGCCAACGTAACTTATTTTCGAAACAAAAAAGTGGAGATAATGGAAAATAGCCATATGGGAAGTGTTTTATGGACTTATAATCCAACAAAATCATGGAAACTCTTGCCCGCTCGATGTGTTGAAAATAAAGAGGGAATTAATTACTCCATCTATATACCCAAAATTGATACATCTTCATCAATAAAATATGGACATGGGCTAAAAATAAAATCAAACGAAGTGTCAAAATTAAGATTAGATCAACTGATGTAGTTGTTTAAAAGGACGTTTAACCTAAAAGAATGTAAGCTTCCCCATTTTCCTGTAGACTCATCAACCTGCTGTTGGTCGAAAGAAAGCTCATTTGGCTAAATTTTCGCTGTTTTGAGAATAGAGTGGGTTGCCTTGGCCTTTTTAGACCGGTCAAGTTTTCTGTTCGCCTTCAGCATTCGGTTCGCTTTCTTCACAATTCCGAGGGTAATCTCACCTTTGACAAATCCAAGGGTCTGAAAATTTCCTATGATTGGAGAGGTATGGTTCGACAAGAACAAAATTCTCTGAATTACTTCGGTGCTCGTTATCTCGACCCGATGCTCGGAATGTGGATTTCTGTTGACCCGGCAAGGCAATTCGCGAGCCCGTATCTATATGCTGGGAATGGAATGAATCCGTTGAGTCATTATGATGCTAATGGTAATTATATGATTCGCAAACGTGCTGGAAAATATGAAATTAGACCTATGTCTAAATGGTCTGCTATTTCTGGTGCTTTGTTTAGAGATGTTCCTGGGGCTATAATGTCTGTGCTCCCAAATCCTTTAATACAAAAGTTAGGTCTAGCGTGGGGTGTATTAAAGTCAAAAGCGCAAAATTCATACGCGTCTACAACTATATCTACGATTGCTTCAAAAGGGGTGGATAAAGCATTTGTTGATGAGATAAATGTGAATGGAGAAATATCATATCCAGAATATATTTGTAAATGATGTAAATATAAACTAATTTCTATAAGGTATTTTCATGTCTGAAAAAAAAATATTATCAATAATTTTTTTTGCAAATGCATTTGTAATTGCTTTTGTTATATCGGAATCAGATATATGCTTATTTTTTCTCATTTTTTTTCCAGCATTTTTAATTCCTTTTTTTATTTATGTTGTATTAGGTATGCAAAAAAAACAGACTTTCCATGAATGGTTGTCTTCAGATCGAACTCGAGATGATTCTGATGAATTTGATGAAATTCTAGGATTGAAAGAAAAAGTGGAACCGGAAAAAGATTTTGATGAGATTATAAAAAAATATTAGTAATGATCAACATCTAAAAAATGCGCCTAAAATCGAGAGGTATGCCAATCGAATTTATACAACAGTCTCAACCTGCGGAAAGTTCCAGCGATACCGCCCGCCTTTCGATGATGTACGACGGGTCGGGCAGACGCATCTCCAAGACGTTCCTGACAAAGTCCGCAACCGCGGCAAGCTGGGATACGGTCAAGGTGACGCATTACACCGACATCGGCACGGAAGTCCGCGAGGAGTTCCACAACGGAACCCGCGAAAAGGTCAACGTTGTCGTCAACATGCCGCAGGGCCTCGGCTGCTACAAGGTCGCGGACGCATCGCAGCCCGCCGACGATAACGCCTCCAGAACGTTCGAATGGTACCTGAAGAACCATCTCGGCTCCACGATGCTCGTTTACGGCACAGTGTCCTCTACAGACCCGAACACCGCCGACATTGGCGAGACAAAGGCTGCGTACGATTACAGGGCATTCGGCGAAATGGTAACACTTTCGCAGCCCTCGGACAAGGTGACCGAAAACTTCACAGGAAAAGAGCATGACGAAGAAATCAAGCTCAACTACTTCGGCGCACGTTACCTCGACCCCATGCTCGGAATGTGGATTAGCGTGGACCCGGCAAGGCAATTTGCAAGTCCGTATTTGTATGCGGGGAATGGGTATAATCCGGTGAATGGCGTGGATCCGGATGGAAATTCAGTAAATATTCTGTTATCCAATGAAAAAAGTGGTTCTTATGGATTTGTTTACAAATATAAGAGTTATCAGATTAAAGCAAAACCCGAATTAGGAAAATATAGACGGCGTGTTCCTAGATACAACATGTATATTGGAAATAATTCGGGGAGCGATGCTATTATAGAGGTTACAAGAGATGCTATTGCAGAAAATGGACCTTTTATTGCAAATGGATCTTTTCGTGGATGGCCGTTATTTAATGCTCCCAATGGCTATAGAATAGAATTACGAGATCCTAAAACTTTATCTCGTACCATTTTAGATGACAAAAAGCAAAAAAGATCTTACGTCCAAATCCATTTAGGACCAGGCTGTTCAGAAGGTTGTTCTTTATTGCCTGATGGAAAAAAAGGACGTGATCGTTTTCAAGAAATTATAGAAACAATGCAAAAAGAGGATCTTGATAATGGGTTTGATGATGACATTTTTGTTGATACAGAAAAATTTGATCCCGCCTTTACACCAAAGGATGTCCCTGGTCCTGACGTTCATTAGTTTGATTCTTTTATCATGTTCATCAAAAGAATCTAATGAATTTAACTGCGCTTGGGATAAAGAGCTTGATTCTCTTTACATTCGCTATAAATGTATTGCTACACCTAATTGTAATACTGATGTATGGGATCCTATAGAGCTTTTTGCGGACATTTCTAAAGAAAGGATAAATTGCCTTTTGGATTCTATGATAAAAAAAGAAGAACATCTTTGGATGGATGTTTATTTATATGCAACACTTCCCGATTCTATTTTTGGAGTTTCTCAAAAAGCTGTAGATAGAATAAAAATGGATCCTGATTCGTGTTTACAAGAAATGTGGATGTTGGCTTTGAGCGAACATAATGTTATAGATTACAAATTTAAAAATGTTTGTCATATAAAAAAGTACGAAAGTAAATTTCCATCTGCCAGTGAATTAGATTTTTACTGGTCTCATGAATATGATTATGAAATTGGCAATCAACTGGATTCTTTAAAACGAATTGCCGAAAAGAAAACGATTGAAAAGTCTTATAAAATAGGAACTTGTGACGGCGAAATCATAGATTTTTTAACAGAAGGACTTTATGTTGAATTAGAAACAACAAAATCGTGTATCGTTAATCGAATTCTATATTCTTATGACATAGAAAAAAAGAATGATACAACGACTTTGAAAATTGCTCCGCCAGCACAGTCTATTTATGATAGTACACAAGAAATCATTCAAATTCCTATGTATTCATTTGAAGTAGACAAATCAAAGGTTACAAAATTACGTGAAAACCACAAACAACGGATAATAGTTGAATGGTCTTCTCTTAGTTCGTTTGTGAGCTCAAACGAAAAAGAGTGTAATTTAAATAAAAATCATATTGGTAAAAAAATAATTCTTGTAATTCCTTGTTTTGATGAAGACTGGGCAATGAATTTTTATCCATTCCATGTAAATAAAACAAAGTATCCTTTTATTTCATGTGAAATAACTTCTACAAAAGAAAAACTATAAAAAATAAAGTTTTTTCCGAAACGGACAACTTCGTCTATGATTCCGAGAGTGATTTAACAGAAGACAAACACTAGCAAGGTGAAAGCAGCAAAAATGCGCTTGTTTGTGCATTTTTATTGTCGAACCGCAGTGTATTGCGCTTTGCGCAACTCCAAGGGATTAAAAATTTCCTATGATTGGAGAGGTATGCCAGTCGAGTTTAAAATCAAGAATAAGGGAATTTTCGAAGACGGTTTGGAAATTTTGACAAAAATTTGATGAATTTTTGACGAAAAATAAGTAAACTTAACGAAAAATATTGATTTTTGACGAATTTTTGATTAAATTTAACGAAAAGGGGATCCGTCAAAAATGCTCGAAAAGAAACTTGAATCGATTATCAGAACCGTCCTTGAGCAGAAATGCGAGAACAGCCACCTTGAAATCAAGAAAGCCGGGGCGGGCTGCCCAAGGCTTTTTGATACACTGTCCTCATTCTCGAATCAAAAGGACGGAGGGGTGATTCTTTTCGGTATCGACGAAAAAAACGATTTCCAGGTCTGCGGGGTATATGACGCTGCCGACCTCATAAAAAAGATATCGGAACAGTGCCTGCAGATGGAGCCGCCCGTAAAGGCTCTCTGCACGACGACGGTCTTTGACGGAAAGGCGGTTGTAAGTGCGGAAATCCCCGAGATAGACGACTTCCAGAAACCCTGCTTTTACAAGGGTGGCGGCAGGTTGCGCGGATCCTTTGTCCGTGTCGGCGAAAGCGACCGCCAGATGACCGAATACGAGGTCTATACCTACGAGGCGTTCAAGAAAAAAATCGAGGACGAGTTGCGGGTCGTGGAACGCGCCGGCGAAAAGGAACTGAGAACGGACGCCCTGAAAAAATATATGCTGGAGCTGCGAGAAAAGAAGCCCGCCATCGCCTCGCTCCCCATGGAACGCTGCCTGAGTTTGCAGGGATTCGTAGCGAACGGCCACCCGACTGTTGCGGGACTCCTTATGTTCGGGGTTTATCCGCAGGGATTCTTCCCCGGGCTCTGCATCACGGCAGTTTCCGTCGCGGGGACAGAAATCGGCACCGTCGGAGAATCCGGAGCCAGGTTCATCGACAACAAACGTATCGAAGGATCGATCCGTCAAATGCGTGACGAGGCCGTGGCGTTCGTCATGCGCAACATGAAGACTTGCACCACGATTGATGAACGGACGGGAAACCGCGTGGACAGGCCGGAATATCCGGTTGTCGCCATCCGCGAAATCATCATCAACGCGCTTGTCCACAGGGACTACAGCATCCATACGGACAATTGCCCGGTCACCATCAGGATGTTTTCTGACAGGATCGAGGTGGAAAACCCCGGAGGGCTTTATGGACGGAACCGCATCGAGACGCTGGGAGAGTTCGGCGCGGATACGCGAAACCCATACCTGGCAAATGCCCTCGAAGTCATAGGGCAGACGGAAAACCGCTATAGCGGTATTCCCACAATAAAGCGTGCCATGGAGGAGGCCGGCCTGCAGCCACCCAAGTTCGAGAGCACCTACGGAGTGTTCCGCGTTACGTTGTACAACGCCATCGCAAAAAAAGAAGAACCCTTGACCCCGTTCCAGCAGAGTATCCTTGATTTCTGCACAAGGCCAAGGACTCGCGGCGAACTGGAAGAACGCTTCAAGGATGATATCACCATTGCCTACCTCATGACAAGGCACATTTTCCCGATGGTAGAGCGGGGCTTGTTGAAGTTATCCATACCGGACAAGCCCAAGAGCAAGAAACAGCAATTCGTGACGGTGAAGCCCTGATGCTGGCGTGTTGATTGTCTGAAAATTTCCCATGTTTGGAGAGGTATGCCAATCGAATTTACACAAACGCAGCAACCTACGGGTTTAGGTAAAAATGTAATTTTACTAATCTTATGTTTTTTTCTTATTGCTTGTCAGCAAACTGAGGATACAAAAGATGTTGAGGCTGTTTTAAACAAAATTTTGAAATGCTATGGCTATGAAAATATGCCGACAGAACGAGTTTTCTTTAAAAATAATCGAATTTTTTTAGAAAGTTACCAATGTATGGTATCATTTGAACTTCCCATAGAATGTGATACAACGAAGCGATATCCAGACATGTGTGGTGGGACGGGAAATTCTTTTTGGATAGATAGTTTTGACAAAGTATTAAATGTGACGATAAATGAGAATCTGACAGATTCTTCGCTCTCAAATTTCATTGTCTCCAATTTAAATGGAGACCTCCTTTGGAGTTGTCCTATTACGATTGATGGCGCAAAAATTGTTCTTCCTGGATTTGCTTATGACGAAAATCATATATCTTTTTCAGTTGCTGGTGTCAGCAAACTTCAAATGGTTGTTAATAACAAATGTCAGGAAGATACTTCACTGCGAGCTTTTAGTTTGCATAAAATATCAAAGCTTGGTGACAACTATTTAAATGCTTTTAACATTGATGGAAAAGCTTTTGTCGTGTATAAGAACAAAGCAGAAGTTCCTGTTCGTATGGAAAATTTGAAAGATAAAGACTTTCTGAAGTACGGTTTTTATTTTGATTATCCATACCTTTTGTTGTTGAATAAAGAGTATAATCAACTGTATATTGAAAAATATAAACTTGATAATGATATATTTGTATTTGATGATTTTATACCGGTTGATGAACTTTGTGAGAAGGATAAATGGGATGAATGCGGCTGGATTTTTCCTTGCGATGATGGAGCCTGTATTCGTATAAAACAACCTGGAAAGACGAAGTTTATTAAGCTAAAAAATTGGTAAATAAATTGTACAATCATCAATGGTCGCCTCGGCGGCCTTGATCTATTGCCTCCCAAAACGACCCTACAAGGTCTAAAATCGTAAAAATGAACGAAAAAACGTAAATTTTTCAAAGAGCAGAACTTAATCCTTGCTTTTTTGCTTAAAATAATGTATAATAATTACCAAATCGTGATTTACTAAATCGTGATTTGGTAAAAACATGAGGTGGAATATGTTCATTGGCAGAAAACAGGAATTGCAGTTTCTCGAAGAGCGGTACGCAAGCAAGGGTGGCCAGCTTGTCGTGCTTTACGGGCGCAGGCGTGTAGGCAAAACGGAGACTCTCCATGAATTTTGCAAAGGCAAGCCGCACGTGTTCTACTCGTGCCGGGAAGTGTCCGACAAACTGCAATTGCGCAGTTTTTCTTCCAAGATGCTACAAGAAAAGATTCCGGCGGCGAAGTATGTTTCCGAATTCGATGATTGGGAGGCGGCACTTGGCTCTGTTTCGGAATTGCCCTACGGCAAGCAGAAAAAATTGCTGATTATTGACGAATTTCCTTACATGTGCAAGCTCAACAGCAGTGTTCCGTCCGTCTTACAAGCCCTTTGGGATGAACGCCTGAAGGACGACAATGTCATGATTGTCCTGTGCGGCAGTTCTATGAGTTTTATCGAAAAGGAACTGCTTGCCGAAAAAAATCCGCTTTATGGACGTGCTACGGGAATCTTCAAGATGGAACCCATGGGATTTTATGATGCAATGCAGTTTTTCCCGAAATATTCCGCCCGTGACAAGATTGTAGCTTATTCTATCCTCGGCGGAATTCCGCATTACCTGCGCCAATTCGATCCCGGCTTGTCTCTCGAAGAAAACATTAAGCGAAACATCCTTACCAAGGGCTGTGCACTTTATAGCGAGGTGGAATTCCTGCTTCGGCAGGAACTGCGTGAAACGATTCTCTACAATTCCATTATTGAAGCCATTGCGCTTGGGGCGACCAAGCTGAATGATATCAGCAAAAAATCGCTTATAGATGATACCTCGAAGACAAGCGTTTATCTAAAAAATTTGATAGAACTTTCTATTGTGCAACGTGAATTTTCCGTCGATGACGGCATAAAGGAAGTTGGGAACCGGAACCGTGGACTTTACCGCCTGACGGACAGCTTTTTCCGTTTCTGGTATGCATTCGTGTTTACCAACTATTCCGATTTGGAAAGTGGCGATGTTGACGGAGTATTCAAATATATTGTTAAGCCCGCCTTGCATGAGTTCGCGTCTTTTTCTTTTGAGGATGTTTGCCGTGAATATGTCCAAGAAAAACAGAAGGCGGGACTGTTGCCGTTCCGTTATAAACGGATGGGACGCTGGTGGGGTAAAACTACTGTACGTCGTGGCGATGACACAGATGTTCAGGAAACGGAGATTGACCTGCTTGCAACATCTGCAGATAAGAAAAAGTATCTCGTAGGAGAATGTAAGTTTAAGGGCAAGCCATTTACTTACGGTGATTTTCTTGATACGGCGGTAAAGCTTTCCTCGCAAAAAGAAAAAGCTGAATTTTACTACTACCTTTTTTCCGAATCCGATTTTGTGGAAAAGTTAAGCGATGAAGCTCGCAGGAACCACAATATCCATCTAGTAAGTCTCGATGATATTGTTAAGTTGGCCTGAAAATTTCCTATGATTGGAGAGCTATACCGTTCAAAATGTCGTTTTGTGACCTTTTTCAATATATACAGGTAAACAAGTTGATTGTTCTTTGATAAAATGTTATATTCGTTCATGGAACAACTTCAAAGGAATGAAATATGAAAAAGTTGCTTTTATTTTCTATGGTTGCGGCTGCAGCGCTCTTCACCGCTTGCAGTGATGATTCCGACAATGATGTCTATTCTTGCGAAATCAACATAAACTACAAAAACGTTATTAGCGTTCATGGTTGTGTCGAAGCCTCTGTTCAAGAAGATATGGATTATGTTTGCTCGTCAGCGAACGAAATGTCGCCAGGCGCTGGCAAAACAGGAACGGGTTGCCCTGGTGGTGCCGCTAAAACTTGCAGTGGGGTTAAGGAAGGCACGGCTTATACCGCTTATTTTTATAATGAAGAAATGAAAGACAGGTCTTGCGATCAAATAATGTCCTTGATTGATAATTTGTAATGAGCCCTACTAATTCTCAAATTTAAATAGTGACTTGCTCGGATTCGCTTCCGGGCATTTTCTATATTTGCAAAAAACGAACGAGGTCTTTGGCATGATTGTTTCTTGGATGACAACGAATAAGTGTAACTTGACGTGCAAACACTGCTATCAGGATGCTGGCGAAAACAAGGCGGCGGAACTCACGACTGCCGAGGCGCTTAAGCTCATTGACGAGATTGCCAAGGCCGGATTCAAGATTATGATTTTCAGCGGTGGCGAACCGATGACGCGCCCGGACATTGTGGAACTTGTGGCCCATGCCCGCGAACGCGGACTTCGCCCGGTGTTTGGCACGAACGGAACGCTTATCACGCACGATTTGGCTGTAAAGCTCAAGGATGCAGGGGCTATGGCAATGGGCATCAGTGTCGATAGCATCGACCCCAAGCGCCACAACGACTTCCGCGGACTCCCGAATGCGTTTGAACTTACGTTGATGGGGATTGAAAACTGCAAGGCGGCTGGCCTCCCGTTCCAGATTCACACGACGATTATGGACTGGAACCAGAACGAAATTTTTGACATCATGGATTGGGTCAAGGAAATCGGTGCCGTGAACCATCAGATTTTCTTTTTGATTCCGGTGGGTCGCGGCAAGGAAATCGAAGGACATGCGCTCCGTGTTGCCGAATACGAAGGACTCCTCCGCAAGATTATGGAAAAGAGTCGCACGCTCGGCATCCCTGTGAAGCCGACTTGCGCTCCGCAGTTTCTCCGCATTGCAGACCAGCTGGACATCAAGACTCGTTACAGCCGTGGTTGCCTTGCTGGCCTCGACTACTGCATCGTAAGCCCGATTGGCAAGGTGCGCCCTTGTGCTTACATGATGGAAGAAGCGGGCGATGTTCACGATACGCCCTTCGACGAAATTTGGGCCAATGCCGAAATCTTCAAGCAGTTGCGAACAAAGGCTTACAAGGGCGCTTGTGGCAAGTGCAAGTTCAACGACCGTTGTGGCGGCTGCCGTGCCCGTGCCGCCTATTACCACGATGGCGACTACATGCAGGAGGATAGCTACTGCGCTTACGGGAGAGGGTTGTAGTTGGTAGAACTTAGGGACGTCATCCTGAAGCCTTAGGGCTGAAGGATCCAGTGATGTTTTTAGTTGGTAGAACTTAGAGCTTAGTAGACAGAAGAAAGTGGCGCGAATTCGTTTGTCTTGGAATGGTTGTAAAGAATGAATCTTTTGATTTGTTGGTTCGTTTTGGGGTAAATTATGGAGACTGCGCTTTATATACTGTTTGTATTATTTCTTATAGTAGTTACTGTTCTCGTTACATGGGCTCGTCTTAAAAATCCTGATCCGGCAAGACAGGATAGAATTGCAGACGACCTTTTCGATATCGCGATGAAAGTTGGTAAGGAAAAGCGCGAAGGGAAGGATACCTCTGGAAAAGAAGACGCCTATAACGAAGCTTCAAAAATGGTTGAAGTAACGGATATGTATGATATCGTAGGTGAGGATCCTTTTGATGTGGCAATGAAAATCGCCAAAGAAAAACGCGAAGGAAAATGCAATTCAGATAAAGAAAAATATTTTGAATTTGTAAAAAAACATCGTAGTTCCGGTAATGGTATTAGCGAATGGATTGACGGATTGTAAGTAAGATAGATAATGATTTGACATAAACCTGATAAGTGATAAAATATGGATAACATAATCGATAATAATACCCAACCCCCGGACCTCAAAGCGAGTGTAACGAGCGAGCCCATAGCCCATACCTCCGAACAGGATATTCGCTTCATGCGCATGGCGCTTCGCCAGGCGCAGATTGCTTTTGACATGAAGGAAATTCCTATCGGTTGCGTTATCGTGAAGGACGGAGTCGTGATAGGGAAGGGCTACAACCAGGTCGAACAGCTCAAGGATGCGACCGCCCATGCCGAAATCATTGCCATTGGCACTGCCGCAAGTACGCTCGACAACTGGCGCTTGGACGGCTGTACGCTTTACGTGACGCTCGAACCATGCCCCATGTGCGCCGGAGCCATCCTCAACAGCCGCGTTTCCCGCGTGGTTTATGGCTCCCCGGATTTCCGTTTTGGCGGCTGCGGCACTACGATTGACGTTATTTCCGGCAACGCTCTCAAGCGCGCGGTAGAAGTCACGGGAGGCGTTCTCGCCGATGAATGCCTCGGCCTTTTGAAAGGATTTTTTCAACAGATGCGCCTTGAAAAAGGTGACTCCGGCAATAAAGGAATTTAGGTTTTAGGTTATAGGTTTTAGGAAAAGATTCACGTGCTTCGCACTTAGTAAAGGGCGGCAAAGCCGCGATTATGATTCTAATCCCTAACTCCCAACCCCTAATCCCTGACCACTAATCACTTATTTCGCCTTACATTTCTCTAGTCTCTCGTCTCTAGTCTCTCGTCTAATATCTATATTCAAAGCATGAATTTTATCAAATCATGCGCTTTTCCAGCGCTCACTCTTGCTTTATTTACCCTTTGTTCCTGCGAACGGAACGAAGTTCATCTTGTTTTTAACACGCAGACAGTTACCCCGCAGTCGTTCCGTCTTGAATCAACCTTGAATGCGAGCTTACCTGCCGATTCCAATTCGGTACCCGAATCCATGCACACGCATGTGAGCGTCCGTAGTACCATGAGCCTCTTGATGCCCTACGACGATGGCTCGGGACGTTTTGAAATGAAAATCGACTCCGTCAACTACAATAGCGACAAGCGCTCCGTTGACGAATTCCGCAATATCGAGAAGTACCTCTCTATTCGGAACTTTCAGTTCAAGCTCAACCACGACGGTATCATTACCGACCCGACGATTGAAAATGCTTTGGACATGCCGTCCGAAGATGAACTGAACTTGATTCCCTTGTTCCTCAAGGCTCAGCCGATTCTTCCGGAAAAACCGGTCAAACTCGGCGAATCCTGGGAACGCCAGATGCCGATTCCCGGCAAGGGCAACAGCGCGACGACCGTGTATAAGACGTTCACGCTACAGGATGTCTATTTGCAGGATGGCGTTCGCATGGCGAAAATCCACATGGGCATGAAGTATTTGGAACTCCCGGATACGACATCGAATTTGCAACTGAAGAGCAGCGATTATGTCATCGGTGATGGCATGGTTCTTTTTGACGTTACTCACGGAACGCTCACTTCTGCCGAGATGAATATTGTGGCAGTTATTGATGTGTGCGATCTGGTTGCCGGCGACACGCTTGCGAGCATGAATGTCAATCAGAAAATCACTTTGAGGAACCTGCAATGATTTGTGTAAGCGGATTTGTTCGTTCCTCCGTTTTGGCTTTTTTGTCGGTTGTCGCTTTGGCGGGTTCTGTTTTTGCTTCGGGTATGCCGTTCCCGGCTGCGGTAAACGGCAAGGTCTTTTTGCAAGAGAAAAATAGCCCTTACGTGCTCGAACAGGGAGTGGTTGTTGCCGCGTCCGATTCGTTTGTCGTAGAACCTGGCGTGACAGTGTTGATGGGCGAGTTTGCGAAGCTTATGCTTCAGGGACCGGTCAAGATTGTCGGGACGAGCGATAAGCCTGTCGTCTTTTGCGGTTTGGATTCTGTAGTCAACTGGAACGGTTTCCATATCATGTCCAGTGCGGTTCCTTTTGAAATCAAGAACCTTGTAGTCGAAAACGCTTTCCGCAATACGGTGTTCCGTTCCCGCGGTTCGTTTGAAAATGTCCGTTTTCTCAATAATTATTACGGTCTTTGGGTCGATGAAAGCCCTGATGTTTCTTTGGTCCGCTGCTTGATGTCGCATAATCGTTATGCTTTATCGGTCAGGGCGGGGCGCGTTGTATCGACAGAGACGAACATTTCCGAAAATGTCTATGGACTTTATCTTGAAACCGAAGGAAAGGTGGACGGGGATACGGATTTAATTCGCAATAATCAGGAATCAGACATTCGCAGTGAAGCCACCGTCTTGAAGTTGAACAAAAAGCGCGTTCGTCGCAACGTTTGGCATAACATTGAGGCACTTTTTTAAGGGGTATTCGTGGAAGAATCTTTTCGCAGGGCTATACGTAAGATGACAGGGGCAAGCGTTCGCTTGGCCGTGCGTCCTAATCGTTCGGCTATCGTTGCGACGCTTTCTCAATCCATGATGGTGACATGGTCGATTGCTCTTTTTGAACATTTGGACGCTATGCTCAACAATCCTGAGGCGAACGTCGGCAGTTCGGAACTGATTTCGTTCAGCGAGTCCGCCTGGAAACTCTGCGAGTCCGGCTTCCCGCAAATTTTCAAGGATTGCGAAAAGCTTTATAACGAATTCCGTGCCAAATGGATTCAGCGTTTTTCGACGGATGAGGTACTGCGGCTTTTGCTTGAGGGCGGGGACTTTTTGGTCCACGACGAAGAAAAGGGTTGGGCACTCACGGTCAAGAACAACAAGCAGGACATCAACAACTTCTATTCGGCGACGATTCATTTGTTGGTGAGCGATGCCGAGCCGTTGTTCGTGCGTATGCATGGCCGCGTGATGCAGCTGCAAGAAAAGCTCTGCAAGTACTGGCTTTCAGAGAGTGCCGTCGATCCGGTATCCAAGCTGTTGCCGTGCCTTGAAGCGTCGCTTCGCGAAAAAGAGAATGCGATGGTGGTTTCTCTCCGTACTTCTTTGAACTCGCTTGCGAAAAAGCGTTTTGCGGCGGCGTTCTCCTCGAAAGGTCCGGTGCGCTATTACTCGTCGGCTATGTCCTGCGCTCGAAATGTCGGTCGTTTTTGGAATCCGCATTACGCCTACGAAAACTGCTTTTTGGCGTTTACGGATGATTTTTGCGATTACGCCCAAGGGCTTACGACGCAGATTATCGAATGGTATCAAAGTAAATGGTCCCTTTTCCTTCGCGGGTTCTCTCGCGGTCAGTTAAACTTGTTTGAAACAGTCGCTCCTTATCAGGCGCAGAATGTGTAGGTAGAATATGAAAAAAGCATTCAATATGATTCTTGTTTTGACGGTGGTGGGTTTTGTAACCCTTATCGCGGGCGCTCTCTACTTTGGCGCTCCTGCATTTGGCTGGATCATCATGATCGCCATTATCGCCGTTTACCTGGTCGAACAGATTTCTGCGATACGCAAGATGAAGCAGATTATCTCTGAAGACGAAATCATTGACGCCTGCGAAAAGGAAAACGTTTATCCTGAATTGGACTCGGGCGTTGTCGCGAAGAGGGTGGAACTGGCGAGACGCCTTTTGCAAAAGAAGATCCGCTTGGATTCCCCGATGGCATTTGACGTGCTTTCGGCGGGTTCTTCGATTCCGCTCAATCGCAGTGTGGGTTCGACGGTGATTCTCCTCGGCCTCATGGGTACGTTCTTTGGCCTTATGCAGTCCGTGGCTACAGCCGGTGGCGCTATCGATAATTCCACGACGCAAGGTACGCTGGATACGATTCAGGTTTTGTTCCAGAACATGAAGGGAATTTTCGGTACAAGCCTTTGCGGTTTGTTTGCCGCCTTGATGCTGAATGCCTGCCGCACGATTTTGAGCGCCCGCCGCGATGAATTCATGGCGCACCTCGACGCCTTTACGCTCGACATGCAGGATTCCGAGAGCGAAGAAGGCGTGATTGAAGAAAACAAGAATGATTTGGAACGCTTGTTCGATTCTGTCGAAAAGAACTTGTCCGTGATTGCCGCTTCCGTAAAGGAAGGCCTTGCTGGAGTCGTTTCGATGGTGGGCGAGGAACTCTCTGCCATGACTTCCAAACTGA
>JAEEGK010017780.1_pt1 | contig 15458 bp, 6 predicted proteins | sample 8958771 | NCBI WGS metagenome assembly JAEEGK01 (sample SAMN16246547, study PRJNA631951) | gut metagenome | biome: gut microbiome; feature: rumen; material: SC-attached | host: Bos | place: Iran: Karaj | collected 2018-10 | reverse complement strand
CAAACACTCCGTTGAATCGAAGGGAAAACTTTGACATCACTTTTTCGAGAAAAGACTTGGAAAAGTCTTAGAATACTCGCTCAGTTAGTCCCGCTCCGCGGTCCTAACTAGCGCTCAAACAGACGGCGTCATCCCGTTCCGGGACCGCTGCCTTCCCGCCTGCTCACTAGCAGCTGAAACCCGGATTCCGCAGTCCCATCCCCGCCGCCACGATCTGACCTTCCCAAAAGTTTTATCCTATCGTCCACCTGCGGACGGGGGTATGTGGCCTTTGGTGAAGCGATAATAGGCTTTTTTCAGCGTCCGAGTGATGGGCGGTACGCTGACCGGGCGGCTCTATCCGAGATCTCCATAGTCAGTATTGTCATCGGGATTATCGCTGCTTGACGCATTGTTACCAGTATCGGCATTAGGAGGACACAAAGGGCCGGGGCGATATTTTTGGGGATAAGGTTTAACTGTACGTTGAAGTGTAAAAGAATCCACCGCCTTAAATCCATCTATTATTTCCTGTTTTTCCACATTCCAAAGGGGATGGATTAAATGCTCGATGACGTCGGTCATCTGCGTAAACCTACCTATGCGTGACTTGAAATACCCTGTCCTCCAGTCAATTCCATCGTTTGGCTGATAAGATAGTTTTTTGGTCGGATCCGCCTTTATGACACGTTCTCCCAACTCATTAAGGACCTTGGACAAATCTTGATATGGAGCATTTCTCAAGTCGTGATAACCCATATCGTAATTCTTGTCGATCATTAATTTGATTAGATCCATTCCCAAACGCCAATCTAAAACATGATGTAACCCTCTGTTGTAGAACGTACTAAGACATCTAGGACACGATGTTTTACATTGTTTGTGCTGTAAGATGGCTCGGATAAACGAACTTCGTGGGCTGTCGGAAACGATGTCTCTCATTATTTCTTCTAGCTTTGTCTTCTTGTTTTCAGGATTTGTTTTGCAGAGGAGAGAAACAAAACCGGCTCCATTGGGGGCTTTGTCATTCAAATAGACTGAAGGAAGGTATGTGACAGGATCAATCTTGACCTCGCTGATTTCGATTTCATTGGGATCGATATCTATTTCATCGGCGAATACACGCTGAATCAAAGTGGCCGCAGAATAGAAAGATGCCAAAATAGCAGCACGGTTGCCTGTATTTGTATTAAGATTAATGAAAGGCGGTATTTTTTCAATATCCAGCGACAGACAAAGAATGTCTGTAACCTTTTTGGCGCCCAAAGCAATTCTTTCTGCATGCCCGTCCGTAATCCATAAGCTATTGTCTTTGCCAATCGAAGAGGGGCCGTAGATCATGAAGTTGGGTGCATGGCTGACGATATCTGCTTTGACATTTTGGTCGATAGACTTGGTAAAATAGTCTGGCTCACAGGTATGATTGGATTTGACTAATACTGAACGTTCTCCCCGGAAGAATTCGTTATTGTTGGTGTTGATGTACCAGACATCCCCCTTTTTGTGATCACCGTTCCATACTTCCCATCGGACTATTCCATCATCAATGGACTGGGAAGAGTCGGATTTGGCATCGACCCAAACCTCGGAAGGAGTATAATTACTACGAGCATCGTCTTCCTGCGTGAAGTTTCCCTTATTATTCAGTAATCTGTCAGTACGGAAGGCTTTGGGGATAACAAGCCGCACGCTCGTCAAATCATCAGGGTCCAGCTTGGTCGAATCAAAAGGTTCAATCGAGATGATTTCCGTCCCATTCATGTTCAGGTTGAAACTATGCTGGAGTGGATTCAATTCTTCAGCATGAGATTCCAGTTCATTTTTGTCGTGGCAATGCACCTTAAAGTAATCCAGGGGAACTGTTAAACCTGCAGATTGGTATTCCGCGGCATCTTTTGTTTTGACCGCTCCGGGAGCAAACTCTGTAATCGCTTGTTCTAGGGGTCTGTCGATGATTCCTGAATAAACTTCATACACTTTTTTCGGACCCTTCTTTATTAGCTTGCAAGAATGATAAAGATTGCGAATTGCGGTAGGGAGTCCGAAAATGGGAAGAAGACCGGCTTCCGCGATAGCCTGGGCATTATCTTTTTGGGTGCTGTTCTTAATGGCTGCATCCATCATGGGAAGAGCCTCGTGGCTAATCCACTCCTGTAAGCCGGATACCAAGGTCTCATCATTAGTATACTGAGCTGTATAGTATTTAATGATTCTCTGAATTTCCTCCTGTTCCTTTGAAATCCATTTTTCAATTACGGGTCGGACATCGGTCATCCAATCTCCGTTTACCATTCCCTTACCACCCAATTGGCCGACCGTTCCCGCTTCAAAAGACCAATCGGCACGAGGAGCTGAGATCAACATGAGAATGTGCTTCAAGATGATTCGTTTGATAATGACCAGATTGTATTCACCCCCAATAATGGGATTCACGGAAATGGTTGGAATAGCTGGTTCTCCGCCTGTTATTTCTTTTGTCGCATTCGTATAATAGTAAATATCATGACTCCTGCCTCTGCAGAACGTCAAGGCCGCAGAAAAAGCTTGTCCACGCCGACCGGCACGACCGACACGCTGCTGGTAATTATAGCGGGTAGGGGGCATATTTCCTTGGTAAATCGCTTGCAGGCTTCCAATGTCAACACCGACTTCCATGGTAGTGGTAACACAAAGCATGTCGATGGCTCTGGTCAAAGGATTTGAATCTGCCAGCATGATATCCTTGAAAGCAAGAAGCCTTGATGTCTGGTCATCCGTTTGCCCGGTAAGCTCCTCTGAATGCAAACGCTTCAGCTGATGAGGCTCTACCTTTATGTCATAGGAGATATAATTGCTCTTCCACAACCGCTCTACGTTTCCAGTGGGCTGTTCCGGCAGTTCATCCCTGCAGGCCGTGTTGGTACAGAGACCCATTCCGCGATGTAAATGAACACGACCACAGTTTTTGCATACATAATATACATCCTCTGCTTTCATGAGGACAAATCGCAGTGAACGACTTCTTCCAAGATCTAGGCGAAGCTTTCCGTCTTCAGTTGTCGCGACTGATTGCATGGCGGCACAGACTGCATTTCCCAAAACAGCCTCTTCATTCCTGGAGAGTTGAGCAAGTTTTTTTACGACTTTTTTCAGGGGCTTGGAGAAGGCGTCATAATTAGGCATTTCTCTTGTCTTGAAATCACCACCATATCTGTATAGATCACCGTATATCCGGATAAAGGCATCTATTACTCCTTGGATCTTAAGGTGATTTGATTGGAGATAGCCGTGTAGCAGACGCTCCAGGTCTGCTACTTGTTGGACATTGTCAATACTTGCCGAAGTCACGTAACCCAACCCGGCCACTTCGGTATTGACGTTCATGTATTGCCCAAAGCAGTTTAGGAATATTTTGGATTCCATACTGTTATAAACACGCTGACCGAAAGAGATACTTCCAATTTGTTTGACGTAACTCTCGCTCTTCATTCGTTCTTGTCCTTCCGTGAAATCGTAGAAGGTGTCCCAGTATTGATTGTCAAAGGGATACATGTCCGAATACTCGGAACCGGCAGGATTGATGCCATTCCGTAACAGAAGAGCCGCCAATTTTCCGTCAATCATATTGGGAGATTGAGAGATCAGCGAATTCAAATCTATGATATCGATTACGGGCAGATAGGCACGGATGGCTTCGATCTTCTCTTCGTCCGTTTTATTATCTTGTATAATAAGTTTTAACGCATTCTTTTCGCTGAGAGAAATATCGTGATCACGATCAATGTCATAGATGACCTCATCAAGCGGATCGTCGCCCTGAATGGATCGAATGATTCTCTTTTTAGCGCGAGCCAAAGCTAGTGATTCTGTCGGGGAATTCATATCTGCCAGCAATTGGATGAAAGAAAGACGCAGCATATCACGATAATGCTCCCTGGCGATAAGCTTTGACTGCTCCGCTGCATCTTGCCGGCTGTCAGAGAAGCCAATCAGTTTTTCCCCATGTTGTTCATTTCGATCCAATTGATATAACAGTTCCTTGCCGAATAACTGATTATTCCTGCCCATACCTGTTCGGAAGCTACGGATAGGTGATTGAGTATAGTCACGGAATAAATAGTCTTTCTCGCACGCCGGGCACTTACACGGCAGAGCTTTCAGCGTCTTGGCTTTATACTCATTGGCTGTGGGTTTATATAAAAAACCATGGATGAAACCATTGTCATGATTGGGCCACGGAGCAAATGTCACCGTGCCGTCATACGGATTCAAATAGCCTTCCTGCCAAGCTCCATGACATGCTTTGCTTCCTGCTTCATAAGATGATTCGTCCGCCATGTTAACTACTCCGAATCGGTCGTATTCTCCGGAATATGGGTCTGAAGAATAATACCTTACTCCGTCTGCGTTGATCCCCTGCTTGTTGCTCGGCCAGAATAGAGCATAATCAGTGATGCTCTTTTTTTGGACCATGGGCGTGGCTTGTGTGTTGGGAATCCTTTCCAGCATGGGGCTATTCAAAGAAAGACTGACTCTCCCATCCGGTAATTGATGACGGTCTCCCCCGATGAAGAGTTCACCACAACACTCACAACGTAATAATTCCAGAACCTTGTGTTTCCCGTTAGACGAAACTTCCTGAGGGCGGAACAACAGTTCGCCAATAGGGGCATCAGGATCGGAATCTGGCAGCAATTCTCCCCATAATCCGTCGATGTACCTATAAAACAAGTGGAAACGGAATACGGGCAAGAACTTATGATTAAATGCACCTCGAAAGATGAGAAAACCCTGGATCGCTTCCTCAGACGGTTTGCCGTGTAATTCACGGAATGCCGACAACGGGAATGTGGAGTCAGACAAATTCTGGATATCATCAAAAATCCTCCCGGCATAGTTCTCGACAAATTGATCAATTGAACCGGAAAAACCAACTAGGGACAGGAATTGTTTACAAATAGATTCTTGATCCGCCGGAGTTAGCTCATAATAAGCTTTGCCGAAAGAATTATGATCACTGAAGAGGGCGAAATGATTGTAATTCAATTGAGGCAAGCCCTTGGGATAGGCATATTCTATCGGATAACCATTTTGGATCAAAAAGGGATGTTCGGGATCGCATACGCCAAAGAAATCTGACAAGAATTGCTGAGCCGAATTGCCTAATGAGGCACTGGACGCATAGATGCGAAGCTGCGGATTTCGTTTCCCGTCTTTCATGGGCGGAACCCCGATGCGTTTTAAGAACATCCGCAAAAGAAATGCGACTTCAGCGCCCGCCGTGCCTCGGTGCAAGTGAAGCTCATCAACGATCAGATGGAAAACCGCATCAGGATGATTCGTATAATATCTCTCGGTTTGTTCAAGTAAGGTCCATTCCTCATTACGCATCAGCATGATGCTAAGCATGCTGATATTAGTGATAAGAATATCAGGTGCCTTTTTCTGCATGTCTCCCCGGATAAGCATTTCACTGGTGAAAGAGTTATCTGATAGTCTTGGGGAAACATAGATGTCATTCTCGTCGCAAAGACCTCTTTTGGCGGAATCTGATAAAAGTTTTGCCTGTTCGACCAGCCGTTCAATCTCGGGAACCGTCTCTTGCTTTTTCTCTTTTAATGTATTTTTGTTGTAACTGCCGAAGAATACTCTGTTTCCATGACAGTGATTCCTCATGAAAGTGCGGACTTCGTCAGAGTCAAGCGCTTTTCGAAGCCTTCCCACCTGATCGGAAACTAGCGCATTCATAGGGTATAATAAGAGAGAGCGAAGAGCTGGTTTTCGAGTCTCGTTGTCTCGTTGACAAGGGACATAATAACCTTTATTATCGCGCTTTTTCCACCATCCCGGGTCATAATCACTACTTGGAGCAGACCAAGATTCGGCTTCTTTGAGCAATGAGGCCAGAAGGGGAAGCATAAAGGATTCGGTCTTTCCAGATCCGGTTCCGGAGGTGATCAGGACGTTTTCCTGTTTCCCATACCCCTTGCATAACATCTCAAATTGGTGCCGATAAGGAGTGTAATTCATGAGCCCACGGGCAATGAAGTCGGGATAATCATTCGGGAGTGGCTTAACAGAACCCATTCGGGTATCGTACTCACCTCCTGGTCTGCACAGTTCGATGAGTTCCGCACCCTCTGACTGATATTTAGGGATTAATTCCACATAGGGCTCTTTGGAAAGATTGTCACCGGAGACCAGTTGGGTATTCTTTTTTTCATCAAGGTTGTCTTTTTTGAAACGATACATCGTCTTAAAGTATCGGACATAATCATCCTTGATTTTTCTGAAGGCACCGATCGGATCGATCGACAACAAATGCTCGTACTTTGCCATAGCTTATAATATGATATGCTTGAGAATAGGGATTTCCGTTCCGTTGGAATTCTTGATTGCCTCGAGATCTCCCCTATAGGCTTCGCGTAATGTCAAACAGTTCTTCTGTTCGGTAATAATCATGGAGAGCAGGTAATTAACATCCGTTCCATCAACTCGTTTAAACGAGTCAGGCATATTATCCCGGCAAAACACATCCCTCCCGAGTCCGAATGCTAGCAAATTACTCTCCTTATATAAAGACAGGAGTGCTTTGTGATGAGAATAGCCGGTTTTCAATAATAGCCGATAACCTCTCTTTGTCCCCGTGAGTAAAACCGTTTTTTGTTCATCCTTGAGATTGTTGATGCTTTTACCTGCTAACTTGGACAACCACGAAATCATGTAAGAATGATCATCATTCATGGTATGAGTGTCATATGTTCGTCTTTTCGTCCATGGCCAGCCGGAATGAATCCCCTGAGACTCCTGGAACAGGATAAAAACAGTTTCATAGGATGGCATGATGAGATTTAAGTCGCAAAGGGCCATATCCAGGACTTCGGGAACACCCATGTTGTTTACAAAGGAGATTTGGGAATAATCGATATCTCTGTTTGACAAACCCATAAGGCAGATCGGATCATTGCGCTCAATCTGAGCGAACAATCTCGCTAAATGCTTTGGAATAGGGCAATTGCGGCCGTCTCTAGAGTAATAAAGATGGATCAGAAAATTGTCGTTTTGTTTCGTGCATAGTACTTCATGCCCTTGGATGCCCTTAACCATTCCAGGCATTCTCGTGGGCGGAATTCCTTGGAAGACATCTCCTCTGCGATAGATGTCGAAATGGTCACTGAACCCTTTTATGTCCTTCATGGAAAGTAGGAATTGATCCGCAATTGGATTATCCAACGTTACCCAGGGAAGATCATCCCCTGTTTCAATCAAAATCTGATCGGGAAGACATTTATACTCCGGGTAGTACGCGAGTGCCTCTTCTTTATACGGACGAATCCGATGAAAAGCGCGAATAGTCTGATTAGATAGTAAGTCCTCTATTTGATTTTGACTATAAACGCCTTTTACTAGAAGAGCATTCGACAGGGTTGTCAAAGAGTAGTTCGTTTTTTCTAAAAACGGTGCGATCAATTGATACGATTCTTCCTGATGGTCGATTTCATTCTTGAGCACATACCCTAATCGGCGCAGGCAATAAATGACTGAACGACAAACTTGGGGTGTTGAGCTTATGCCATGAAATGAAAGAGCAAATTCGATGGCCGCATCAAGTTTCCGCCTTTTCACCCGTCCTTGCGCATCTGCTATGTCATGGATGAGTTCCAGAAGAATGGATGGCGAACTTTCAGATGACTTATCGAACCGTTGAATGCCAGTTTTTCGCAAGGGGGGATGGTTAGATACCTGGTCCTGATACTCTCCGGCGACTAATTCTCCCCATCCGTTTATGTGATAGGGCGAACGACCTCCCGTCCAAGAAAAATGGACGGATATAGGGTCTGAAAGAATATCCTTGTCTCCCTTCATTACCAGAAGGGTCCCGCTTAGGAAACACTTATTGTCGGATGGAATGTGGAAATAAGTTACTCCTTGGGTATTTTTGAAACAATTGGTAATGGGAATTCGTTGACTGCCAACTTTATTTGGTAGCCAGAAAATGCTTTGACCCTCTTCCAAAACAATAGAATACCATGAGCCAAAACTTCGTCGGCAGAATGTGTCCTTCAGGCTGATACGGTCACTGGTGCTAGAACGACTTTGATTTGTGAAAGAATTGATCTCGTAAAGAGAATAACCTCCGATGCTATTGTCGACAATAAGCGACCAGTCTGGCTCTGTTTTGAATTTGCGTTTGGCGAAAGCGTAATAATGCTTCCCGTTTACAGGAATATCGACCTGGATGTATGAATCTGCTGAGGTTTGTTCAAAAAAGAAACAATTGCCATATGACTTTTGCTCGGAAGCTATATTTGCAAAAACATAGCTATTGCCTTGATGCTTAAATTCCGCATCTGCATAGTTTTTCAAATCAATATTCTCTGCGATATAATCCGATTGGAAGGCTACATCGATTTGCTCGAAGTGGTCTTCCTTCAATGCGACTCCGAACGGCAGATAAGAATCCGATAACACATGGAAATGATAGTTGTCATCATAATCAAAGACTAATTGAAAACGCCATCGAATGTCTTTCTTCTGAATTGTATTCTGAAATTTGGAGGATGGTTTCCCGTATTCATGATCTGAAAGAAGAATACTCTTAAAATAAGGGATATTCTCTTGTCGGGTAACCTTTTTAGCCATGTCGATCTTATTCGCTCTGGTTAGCGCTGGTACAAGGATGCTGTCAATGAAAAAAGAGAATGAGTTTTCTTTTCGATCCCACTTCAAGCTATTGATTTCAATAAAGTCGATGAAATCTTCCCTTTCTGCTTGCGGTAAAACCAAATGGAATTTGATGCGGCTCATGTGCCGTTGATTTCCGCAGATCATCCGATTCTGGTTAAATGAGGGGACATCTTCGTGAAGCTTCTGCAACAATGGATCGACAAGTTGACCGAATCGGCTGCGATATGATTCGCCAAGATACACTTTTGCCCCTTCAAGCATTTTTGCATGATCAGCACCATATTGTGCGGCGATATAAAAAATCGAGCATAACATGGCAAAATAGGCTGGGCAATTGTTCAGTTTCCCCTTCTCGAGGTGTTCAACAAGTTTGTCCCAAGTTTTGGGACGCGGGTTGAAACATGATAATTGAGGTTCCGCCCGAAGTTGATTGACAAAAGACTCAAAAGAAACCTCTTTGAGTAACGTCGTTTTAAGAAAGAAATCGCTCCATTTATCCATCCCATAAGGAAGATGGATTTGGTTATCAGAGGCGACTTGTTCTAAAACGCCCTTATCAACATAAAGGATGGGATCTTCTTTTCCGGTAGGGAAAAAGTAATGCCAAAGAGCGCGGTTCCAGCGTTTATAGTTGGTCAGTTCATCATTCATGCGGATATTCAATAAAATCTGGATTCTCAGAGGCTATCTCACGTAGTATCAAATCTGTTTTGGTGTCCTTTGCAACGACCAAAACCAAGGTGTCAATGGCTCTGGAAAGGGGTATCAATGCCCATAGAGCAAGCATATAGGACCTTGCAGCGGAGTATTCAACCGTCTGATAGTCATGCGGATGAGCTTTTGAAAACAACTGATCAAAACGCAGGCAGACCACAGTCCAAGCCTCCAGACCCCGGCATGACTCATAAGTATACACCCTGAATTCTTCGTTCAAGCTGTTCTGCTCTCCATAAATGGAGTCCCTGGTTTTTTTGTCAACGCCGTCAAATAGGTTGATTCCTGCCTTTTTATAAGCGTCAATTTGATCAAAATGGCCGGATGTGACGAGCGAATTAGAGGCTAATAACATGATGTCATAAGCCGTACATCCATGTTGGCGCGCTTCGAGATATAGTTTATCGTGCAGTGTCTTCTCGTAAGAATGCGTAATGATGACTCGTCCGCCCGGGGTGTCCAGAGAGGGCTCGACGTCCCAGTATACGCCCCATTTACTCGCAAAAATCTTGGCAAAGGATACCAGGTTGCTTCTCTGACGCAGATTCATTTTCAATTTCGGGAATGAGTATGGGCCCCAATCCGTATGATCAACGGATTTCATGAACTGGTCAATTCCATCCGCTATAACTATTTTGGCATTCGAAGCGAGATGAATCAAAAGCTCAGCTTCTGTTTTGGACCAGTCTTGCGCCTCGTCCACAAAGCAGTAATCATAATTGAACGGAATTGTCAGGGTTGTTCGTTTGTTATAGAGTATAGCCATAGAAGGCTTGTATTCATCTAAGGAATAGTATGGTTTCCAAATACTGGCGGCTCTCATGATTCCGATAAAGAATGTGTACATGGAGTCAATGGCCAAGAATGGATTGTTTTTATTTGAAATGAACTTGAGTGTGTGTTTCAAGTCGGCAATCAAGGCTGTGTTATAAGTAAGAAACAGGCATCTTTTACCAAGGCGGGACAGTTTGTCGGCAGCTCTTAACAACCGAATTGTTTTCCCTGTCCCGGCATGACCGCCAAGAACAATCATACCCTCCTTGCGATTCTCAATTCCTTCCAGATAATCATCGTGATACTTCAGAAGATTCATCCGACGAAGTGTCATGGAGTCCGCACCGTTACTCTTCGCACAAAAAATGTCGGCTACCATTCGTATTTGATCCAGTGAGACGCTCTTCGAAAACGAAGACACATAACCCTGGTCTTTTAATTTGGATTGGCGGCCGATGGCTTCAAAAAAGTCACGTGGTGTGGATTCGGATACCAGAATATTACTGTTCTTGATGCCGATAGTCTCATCATAATCTCTCTTGTCAATGCCGACGAGCCAGATAAGGTTAGCAATGAACGGGGTCCGTATGCCCTTGTCGTTCAATGTCTCATTCAGGAACTTGTATAATGATTCCCGCTGCTCATTACTCTGAATGGTGACGTCAGATTGCTTTCCGGGATAATCAACCTTAATATGGGTCCCATATCGATGTATTCCGTCGGCCTTATGGGACTTGATCTCTATGGTAGCTATGAAAGATTCAATGGCAATATCCTGGTATCCGGCGATCTCGTCTATAAAATAATCATGCAGGTAACCCATCATAATGAGGTCGACATCATGCCTTCCTGTAGCAGGATGGATGTCAAGGCTTGGGATTAACCATACTTGCCCTTCTGTTTCAGCAAGTTCAAGCTCAAGTGCCTTTTTAAGGCTCTTCGTCGCATCCAATTCTGACGAAATTGATGCGACATTATGCAAATAAATACTGGCCATTTTGTTATTAGTGTTTCGCAATTTTACAAAATAAAGCGGTAAGATCCAAGAAATGACTTAATGGTAATCCGCACAGAAAACCATCTTTGGTCAAATGATTCTTTTTTTCTTATCTTTGCCTCTGAGAACTGCCCGCGACATTCTCCTTTTGGGGAGAGAGACGGCTCGACGAAGACAAAATTATTAAGATCTTCTCCGCACTCCTACCATGGTAAGCTGAAGCAGCGAGGGCGCCAGATGCATCTGATGCCCGCTTCAGTGAGAGAGTGCTAAAAACATCCAGGTCTGCCCGGGGCTTGCCCCGCGGCCATCGATTAAGAACGTGAGATGGGCAGTTCTCTTTTTTATCATGAAGTCTTTCGAGAGTCTGGCCAGTTTTGCGACCGACGACCGGATCATCCGTCTGGTCGCCAAGGAGCGTGGGAAGTATACCGCCAAGAGCAACGGGAAGGGGGAGGCGTTCAAATCGGACCCTCTTTTCCAGGCGCTCAAGGGCATGACTCCACCCCATAAGCTGTGGTCGGATCCCGGCCGGTGGATGCTGCCCCGGAAGGAGGACCGGGGGATTGCCAAATGGACAGGGAGGAAGAGAAGGGCGTCGGTCCGGGTGTATCGGGCGATTCGGAAGTGGTACGACCGGATGCCGGATGCGCCGTGGGTGCGGAAGCTGGACGAGTTCATCGCCGATGTCCGGGCCGATTTGACCGGTCAGACGCCCCTCCGGATGGAGACGCCCCGGGTGATTCCCAAATACAAGGAGCAGGATCCGGAGAGCGGCGATTTCATTTTCCGGCCGGTGTGCCAGTATCGGGATTTGAAGACCAAGATCATCCTGGCGCTCGCATATCAGTACTTCGTCTCGCATTTCGACCGGTATTTCCATAAGAACATGCTGTTCATGCGGGGGGCGCGGCGCGAGGCGGACGGTCAATATGTGGTCCCGAAGTATCTGGACGCCATCGACATGGTCTCGGACTATCGGCGGGAACAGGGCCGGAGGCCGATTTTCGTGGGGGAGTGCGACATCCAGAAGTTCTACGACATCTTCAACCACGATGTGATTGTCGATTGTTTCGAGGACCTGTTCGACGAGGTGAAGCGGGACCGTCAGGTGCCGGATGCCGATTTCGACCCGTTCCGGCGTGTCTTGCGGGCCTATCTGGACTCCTTCAATTTTCCGGAGCACGTGCTGGGGAAGAATGGCGATCCGGCCTTCTGGGAGCGGGAGCGGAACCGGCGTAGAAACGAGAAGAACCCCGATCCGGTCTGCCGGTTCAAATGGGTCAAGGAGGAGGCTTTCGTGGCTTCCGGATGCTATACGGCGGAGGAATTCCGCGAAGCGCGGGACGGCGGGAAACTGGGCGTCCCCCAGGGTGGCGCGCTTTCGGGCATTATTGTCAATGTCGTCATGCGGGTCGTGGACAAGCCCATTGTGACGTCCGAAGATCCGGACCGGCTTTTCATCCGGTATTGCGATGACATCCTTCTGATGCATACCGACCGCAGCCGCTGTGAGTCCTACCTGGACAGCTATTATGCGCAGCTCCTTCAGTGTCGGCTGGTCCCTCACCCCCGGAAGGACGTTTCCGATTTCAAAAACGGGAGGAAGACGGCGTCCGGCTTCTGGCACAGCAAGACCAAGAATGTCTATCTGTGGGGCCCCGGCCCCGGCGACGCTTCGGAATGGGTCGCCTTCGTCGGCTATGAAATGCGCCGCACCGGAGAAATCCGGATCCGGAAGGACAAGATCGACGCCGAATTTCGCAAGATCGCCAGGGAGTATTACAGTGTCATATACTCCAAAGCGGTCAAGTCCGGCGAGCCCCTGACTGGTGATGCCCAGGCCGAACTGATCGCCCGCATGGACAAGCTGCCCGACCATCTCCTGGACTACGACCTGGCCCGGAACAGCCTCTACACCCGCTCCCAGGCCCGCCGCCTGGACAAGTATCTGTTTCACAAAACCCGCCAGGCGGCCCGACGGATTGGCCTTGACCCCAAAGCGGCCGTCAAAGGCCGGGTGACCTATTTGAATAGGACGAAGGAGAAGGTGTAGGCGCGGACACCGCTTATCCCGCCATGCGGCCGAGCTTTTTCCGCAATCGGTGAACAGCGAGAGCTGCGGCATTGTCGGTGATACCTTCCCTTTTCGCGATGTCTTTGTCGCTGAGATCGAGTTGCAGATAGTCGTAAATCCGACGGTCACGCTCGCTCTTGAGCCGCTCGAGAAAGCCCGTTTCGATATCGTCGCGAATCAGTTCGTCATCGGCATGTTCCGCGGAGAGAATGGCGCGCGCGCTCGCGGCGTCGATATCGACCATGATTCCACGACGTCTTTCTTTGGCCGCGACGGCGTCGAGGACCGTATTGCGTCCGATTTTCCAAATCCACGAGAACAGCTGACCCTTCGCGGGGTCGTAGGAATCGTGCTTGCTCAAAGCTTTAAGAACGACATCTGATACGATGTCTTCGATGTCTTCTTGGGTGAAACAGCCCGCAAAGCACTTGCCAATGTAGCTCACGACCGCTTTGGTCGCCATCGGCCTTAATTCGACCGGATTGAAGGAGGAGAAGCTTTCCATTCAGGATCTGATTTTCAATGGGTTAAAGTTTTAGTCTTCGGTTAGATTGCCGGGATGGCCTGGGTCGGGAGCGCAGAGCGGCCCGACCGGGTATGGCCCGGTGATACTACTCGGTGAGTCCGAGGTCAGGGGGAACTAGGTGGTCAGCTGGCGGCTGATGCCGATAGGCGCCGATGCCGATGCGGGGTCCGGCCACTAAGCATAGTGACCGCGCAGAGCGGGATCAGCGAGCGGGGGAAGTGTTATGAGATAAGGGTGCTCAGAGAGCGAAGAAAGAAGTGGTTCATCATTTCGGCTGCAAATGTATGCAAAATAATCGAGATTTCCAAATTTTTCTGCAAAAACTTTATTTACTCTACCCTTCTTATTCAATTTATTTTCTTATTGGGTAATATATGATTCATTTTGAAGATTCCAAATATTTCTTCTCCTTTTTGAGGCACGTTCACTGAAATCCTCCTCGTAACCGGCCGCTCCGGGGTGGAGCAAGTCGTTGCCTCCGTGACAAATACTGAGAACGAACCATGGTTTTTTGTACAAGGTGCGATTTTGTCCGTCACAACTTGTACTGAATTATGGACTAGTAGGCCTTTTGCTGCAGGATTCCATGTACAAGGTGCCCTTTGCAAAATCACATCTTGTACGTTTCGGTGTATCATGGTAAGTATTATTGTTTTGCGTATCTTTGTCTTTAAACCAACCATCCCGTCGATGTCCACTAAAGATCAGATTACTGAAATCCTCCTCGCGACCGGCCGCTCTGGGATGGAGCAGGTCGTTGCCTTCATGGAATCGTCCGGCTATTTCGTGAAGCCGGGCGGCGGGCATCACAAGGAGGAGGGCGGGCTGGCTCAGCACTGCCTGGAGGTCTACCGGATCATGAAGTCCACGTCGTTGTCGCTCCCTGCCGACGGCATTGTCGTATCGGCCTTTTTCCATGATCTGGGCAAGGTCAACCGGCGTTTCGGACGGGGTGGCCATGCAAAACGTTCCCTTCTTATGCTGGACCATCTGGGTTTCCAGCTCACGGAGGACGAACGCTTCGCCATCGGCCACCACCACGATAACCGGAATCTCAGCGCCTTCCGTTCGCCCCTTCGCCGCTCCCTTTCCTTCGCCGATTCCATGAGCACCCTCCAGTGGAAACTCCGTCACTCTCGCCGTAAATCCTGACATTTCGTCATAACAGCCGTTTCATGCTTTTTCGCCGAAAGCGCCCATTGACAACTGTGGGGGCGGGCCATTTACGCGAATTTGTCGGAAAGTTGCGTGAAATGTGTGGTTTTGAGGGAGTTGGCAGGGCTCAATTTCGGCCTCCCAGAAGCCTGGGAGGCCGATTTGGAACTTAAACGTTTTATCTTTTTGGGAAACGGCTCTTTTTTTCAGCTTTGTGGAAAAAAGCCATGAAGACAACGAAAACACCCGGGCGGTACGCCTGCATCCTCCTCGACTACTGGTTCAAACGCACTTTCGGCATGGAAGGCCGGCAGCGCTTGCTGATGCTGTTCCTCCAGGAGGTGATTCCCGAGCATCGGATCGCATCCCTGACCTATGCCCCGCAGGAGCACGAGAGCCCCTACCCCGACATGAAAGGCATCCGTGTCGATGTCGAATGCACCGACGAGGACGGAACCCGGTTCGTGGTGGAGATGCAGCTCGCCCGCCAGAAGAACTTCTACGAGCGGGCCCTGTTCAACTCGACCTTCGCCGTCCAGGAGCAGATGGTCTCGGGGCGGGACTCCTAT
>JAEEGK010017779.1_pt1 | contig 15458 bp, 12 predicted proteins | sample 8958771 | NCBI WGS metagenome assembly JAEEGK01 (sample SAMN16246547, study PRJNA631951) | gut metagenome | biome: gut microbiome; feature: rumen; material: SC-attached | host: Bos | place: Iran: Karaj | collected 2018-10 | reverse complement strand
TTTAATTATTTTATTATTTTATAAAAATATTTAAAGGTTTTATTTATTTTAAAATAAAAAAATAATTATCTAAACATATATTTTTCATTATTTATGGTATTCCAACAATATAAAAATATAATATTAGCTTAAAAATATTATATTTTATAAAAAATTAAACCTTTCAAAATAATTACTTTCTTTTCACTCTAGTAATAGGAATTAAATTTTTAGGTCTAAATTTTGCTCCATAATTAAATAATTCCTTATTATTTATATTATCAATGACTTCAGGATTCATAGAGTAATTTAAATTTCCAAAAATTGATTCTTCACTTAAATTATATTTCATTGCTCTTTCTTCTTGTAAAACTTTAGGAACATATGGTTGATAAATACATCTTAAATTTTTCATTTTTGTTAAACTTCTTGTATTTAATTTTTTATTTAAATTTTTATCATGATTATCATTATAGTTTTCTTCTATAATAATATCAATATTTCCATTGATAGGATTAAATATATTTTTATCTCTGTTATAAATATTCATTCTTAAAGTTTTATAAACATTATTATTATCAATTGGAGTTTTTCCAATCTCAACAGATTTAAATATTTTATATCTTGGAATTTTTCTTATATTTCTTTTAATATTATTGTTTTCATCTTCTTTTAGATTTTCATGAATATTTTCTTGTTCATTATATCTACATTTCAAAACAGGTAACATTTTATTAGGAAAAGACATATTATTTAAGTTTTTTTGATCTTCAAAAATTTTTTCTGATTCATAATTAGATTCTGGTAATCTTTTATTTAGCATATTCAATTGATTAGGCATTCTAATAGTATCTAAAACAATTCTTGAATTTTCTTCTTCTTCCTCTTCAATAATAGAATTAATAATATTATTACTCCTAGAAATAATACTTTTATTTCCAATAATACTTTGGTTAATATCGGAATTACTAATATTATTATTACTAATATCCCCATCAACATTAGAATTAGAAGTAAAAGCAGTTAATCTTTTATTCCTTAAATCTCCTTTAATTTTCAAATTTTTAAAAATATCATATTCTTCAATTTTAACTTTAACTTCATTCATACTTAAAATTTCCTTAGTATTAGGTCTTAACCTAGGTTTAATAATAAGTAATCTAGAAATAACATTATTTAATTCATCAGAATATTTCTTATTAATCCTTTGATATTTCCCCATTAAAATTTTATTAAATAAACCTTCCATTGTTTCAGCTCTAAAAGGAGTTTTCAACATACACATTTCATAAGCAACACAACCTAAACTCCAAATATCACTTTTTAAATTATATGGATTATCTTTCCAAACTTCAGGACTGGCATAATAAGGAGTTCCAGTTTGAGTACAACCTAAACCACGAGAAGTAATTTTAGATACATTTAAATCTCCTAATTTTGCAGTTCCATCTCTAAATAAAAATACATTTGCACTTTTCATATCTCTATGTAATATATTATATGAATGTAAATCATTTAAACCTTTTGTTATTTGAATAAATATTCTCCATATATCAGCTTCATCAAAATTTGTTTTTAATTTTTTATATAAAGTTATTTTTTGAAATAAATCTCCTTCATCTGCATATTCCATTACTATACATAAAGTTGAATCTACTTCATCAATAAAAGATTCTTTGTAACTTATTACGTAAGGACTTTTTACACTTGCTAATATTCTTACTTCATTTAAAGCATTTTGTTTTTCTTTATCACTTAAATTTCTTAATTTTACTTTCTTTAATGCATATAGTTCACTGTCTTCTATTCTACGAACAGTGTATACTGTACTGTACGCACCTTCTCCAATTTTTGCTATTATTTTAAATCTGTTCATATATATTTTTTTTTTTATATTTTTTAAATTAATTTATTTTTTTGGTTTTTTAGGATTTTTTAATTAGGCTTTTTGTTTTTATTCTTTTTAATTGTTTCTATTTTTTTTTTTTGGGGTTTTTAATTAAATTTTGGATGCAAATAAACTGAGACTTTTTTTTTATATTTATAAATATATAATTTAAAAATCGGTTTTTTAAAACTTACATTTTTATACCAAAAATGTATAATTTTAAAATTAAATATCTTATATTTTCTTTTTACTATTAGTACTAATATTACAATCTTTTTCATCTTCAATTGATTTTATAATTGATTTATTAGAAATAATATTTTCAATATTAGTATCAATAATATAAGAAATAGAATATTCAAAAGAAGAATAATAATAACCAATAGTAGAGCTTTTAGTAGTACAAGAAGTAAATAAAGAAATAATTTTACAAAAAACAATGATATCAGTCATTTTAGTTTTAATGATAATATAAACGAATATTTTCATTAATTGAGCACCTTCAATTCCTAAAACAAATTTATCAACATATTCAGTTAAATCTTCCCAAAATTCATGAATACAATCTTCTATTTCATCACTTAAAGAAGCTATTATCATTATTTTTTCAAAAGGTGATTTATATTTTTTTAAACTTTTAAGTAATGACATACATGAAGTATAAGGTGAATAAATAGTATCTTTTGGTTTTTTTTCTTTTAATTTTGAAAAATTTTCTTTTTGAGGATTTATAAAATTATGTTTCGAATTTTTAGAATTTTTATTTTTTGTTTCATCATATAAATTCAAACTTTTATTACTTAAACTATCATTTAAACTATTTATACTTTTATTTAAATATTTATTTTCTTCAGGAAAAATTGAACCTATATGTTTATTTATTTCATCTATTAAATTATCTTCTTTTTCTAAAAAAAAAAATTCTGATTTGTCGTTTTCTGTTTCTTTTTTATTTGGAATTGTTTTTAAAGTTAATGGTGAATTTTTTAATTTTTGATTTATTGTTTCTTTTATTTTTTTTAATCTATCCTTATTTATTGATTTGATATCTAAATTTTTGACAAATTCATTTTTACTTTTACTAAATAATATTTGAGAATTTAATTTATTAATTAATTCTAATTGATAATTCAATGTTGTATTGTTTAAACAAAATTGTTTATCAATACCTAAATCTTCAGGCTTAATATCTTTTAATTTTTCGAATTTATATTCTAAATTTTGTAAACTTGGTTTTAAAAATAAAGAATATAATTCATACATAACTTGATAAAGATTTCCGATTCTGAAAATTAAAGAAGTCATAATATTAATTAATTCATCTTTTTCATCTTTAAAACAAGAATAATCTAAAGTTTTACAATACATTAATTTTAAAACAATTTGCATTTTAATAATAAAAGTTTGTAATTGATAAGTAAAATTATTAGTTTCATCATTAATAATATTAACTAAATCTTTATCATCATTATAAAAATAAGAATTTTTTATATTATTAATTGTATCATTAACTTCTTTTGAAAAGACTTTAGAAAATTGTCTTGCTATAATATTTATTGGATGATCATCTTTTGAAATATGTTCTTTAAATATAAAAATATATTCTTTAACTTTTGTTCTTGAATTTTTATATTGAATTTCTGGTGAATTTGGTAAATATAAATTAATATCAATTGATTCAAAGGAACCTCCTAAATTTTTTGTAATATTTAATTCAGAAGAAAAACCTAATTTAGAACCTAATGATTTTCTATCTATTAAATTATTAGTATATAATGATTTTATACAATTTGGTTCTGTTTTAATTCCAAATTCTTGGAAAAAAAACATTGATAAATATTTATTTTCTGATAAGAAATATTCATCTTCTAATAAGTCAATTAAATTTTTTGCCCATTTAATATTTTTATCTTGGAGGTTATATAAATAATCATAAAAATAATCCATCCAATGAATATATTTTAAATTTCCATTTCTAATTTCAAAATCAATATTTTCATTTATTATTGTATCGAAAGTTTTATTTTCGAAACTTATTAAAATATTATTTTTATTTGCCTCATTTTTTAAATAAAATTTTCTTCTGATTTTTTTAATTGTTTGGAAATAAGAATTTTTAATATTTTCATTATTATAATCTATAAAATTTAAATTTGTTTTATTTGATTTATGACTTGAGCCCATTTAATTATTTATTAAAAATATTTTTAATCAGAAAAACAAATTTTTATTAAGTTATAATAATTTACAATTAATTAATTGAAAATGCATATAAAATAATATTAACCCTTTTTAAATTATTAAAAGAATAATTTAACGCGGTATAAAAAAATGTCTTTATCAACAAAATATAAATTTTCAAAATTTGATGATATGAAATTTGATGGAGAATATAACTTTTACGGTATAATATTTGATGCAGCATTTCCAATATTTTTAGAAACTCCTTTACCTCATTATGAATGTATTTTAAAATTAATAGATGATACTTCAGATATTTCTACTGAAATTCAAGAAGAAAATTATATCACTCTTATTATTAAATCACAAAAAAAAGAAGAAATACCTTTTGTACATCATTTAGGAAATATTATAAGAGTAATTTTTGGAACTTATCAAAATAAAAAGAAAAGATATGTTTATTTAAATTTTATGAATGAAAAAATTATGGAAAAATCATATTGGAGTATTTATGGATATGATATTAATGAACCTATAATGTGTTCTAAAAATAATTTTTCTTTTGAAAATTATGAATTAAAAATAATATCTTCATTAAAGAAATTTTATTTGTTAAATTCAAATAAAATTAATTATTCTAAAAAAGTGAATTTAATTGAAAGAAGTGAAAAAGGAAGTGATAATGATTTATTAGTTATGATAGTAAATAAAACAGAATTAGAAGATCAATTAGTTTTTGATATTCAAGATGAAACTGATGGATGTCAATTACATACATATAAATATTTTAATTTTATAGAAATTAACAATATTGTTAGATTAAGATCTTATAAAGTTTTTAACAGTGAAAATTTAGTTATGAATGCAAATAGTAATATTTTAATTCTTAATGAAAAATCTAATTTATATAAAATTTTCATGAATAATATGATTGATAAATTAATGTCAATTAATCCAAATATAAAAGTTGAAAAATTCATAATTGATAAGGGAGATAGTAATCAAGATTTTGAAACAGATAATTATAAAGAAGAAAATTTTATTGTTACCCCATTAATAAGTGAAAAAGAAGAAGATAAAGAAAATTTAAATAGATTTACATATACTTTAAAAGTATTATCAATCTTACCAAATTATCCTATATTATCGTGTATAAATGTTTTATGTAAAAATTGCAAATATTCTTATAAATATGGTGAAGTTGATGTAAAAAGTGATAATTCTTTTTATTGTGATAAATGTCAAAATAAAGTTCTTGGGATACCTCATTTTAATATGCAAATTATTTGCAGAGAAAATATGTTAAGTAATGAATTAAAAGTCTTTTATTTATGTGATTTTGATAATGAAGGAAATGGATTTTTGGGAATTGATGCAAAAGATATTTTACAAGATACAAATAAAGTAAAAGTACTTCAAGAAAATATTAATAAAATAATTTCAAATGATAAAGAAATAAAAATTCTAGTTGAAATTCATCAAAATAATATTTGTAGAATTGTTGGAAATTATAAATTTAATATTTAACCATTTAATATTATTTTAATTAATATAAATCTAATTTTATTTATTTATTCTTAATATAATTTTTTCATTATTTATTTTTTAATGTTTATAATTTTTAATTGAGAATTTATCAAAAATTATTAATTTATATTATCTTATTAATATATTTAATGATTTCTTTTTATGAAAAATAATATTTTTTTAAATTTATATTCCATCTAAATTAAGTGGTTTTGCATTTCTAATATTTGACCCTGAAGTAGATTTTATTAATAATTTAGAACCATCTGTATAAAAATACTTAGTATTATTATTATTTTTTTCTTGAATATTTTTAAGTAATCTCTTATGTAAAGTACCAGGTAAAGGTAAATTTGTTTTATTTAAACTTGAAATTGTACTTTTTTTAAAGTTAAAGTTAGCTTTAAAAACAGGTTTATTCTTCAATGCAGAATTATTAACTAAATTATATAAATTTTTATAAAATTGATATTTTTCTTCTTTTCCTTCTGAAATATTAATAAAGAATTGTTCTCTCAATGCTGCATTTGATTTTAAAATACTAACAAAAAAAAATTAAATAAAAATAAATATTCTTACGGATTAATTTCTTTTAAATTATTTTTCAAAGTTTCATATTCATTATCTAATTGAATAATATCAGCATTAATTTCAGTTTTATTTAAATTTTCTTTTTCTCTTGTTTGACTATGACTTCTTATCTTTGGTAAAAAATCATATAATCTATTTTGATTTGGGGAATTATTAATTCCATTTTTTAATCTAAATTCAGGTTCTGATTTTAAATTATTTAATCCTGTATTCATTGTATTTAATAAACGTTGACTTTGTTGAATAAAAGAAATTTGACTCATTAAAGAAATAGATTCATTATTTACAATTTGGAAAGAATTATTTGGATTAAATTTATTTTGATTATTTGGTTTTTTTACATTGTTATTTTTGTAAATTATATTATTTCCATTAATATTATTTTTTAAATTTAATAGCTCAATTTTTTTAGTATTTATAAATTCAAAATTATTTTGTTTATCAATTAATAATTGTAAATTTAATCTATTTTTATATATTGATTTTATATTTATATCTACTTCTCTTTCTGTCCAAATATAAGCCATTTTATCAATCATTATTATATCAAAAACTATTTCTTTAATCATTGATAAATTTGTATATTTATAATTTTTTCTATCCATTTTTTTTAATTCAGCTCTTATTAAAATTAATAAAAAATATATTACTTTGCCTTTTTTTCTTCTACTTCTGTTTTAAATTCATCAGTTGTATATGCAATGATTGGATTAATATTATTAATATTAAGTAATTTAGAATTATCTGACATACTTAATTTGATTATTTTTAATATTTTTATTTCTTAATATATTTTAGTTTTTTATAAAAAAAATCAATAAATTAAAAATAATAAATAATAAAAAATAGAATATGGAATTCCATAACAGAATGATTCAATTACTTTTACCAAATCAAAAAATAATAAAAATAAATTTTGGAGGAGATGAAAAAGAATTAAAAGATTTAATATCTGAAATAGCAGGAATTTCACCATCTCAAATTAAAGGAATTAAAGATTCAAATCAAAATTATTATACAATATCATCAGCTTTAAAGAATGATGATATTTTAAAACAAAAAGATATTTATTACGAATTGATTTTAGGGAAAGATAATGTAAAAGATTCTTTTCTTCTAAAATCACAAGATTTTTCTCATAAAAGAATAATTTTAAATACTACTCCTAAAGTCGGGAATTATATTGCAAATTATTATATAAATGGTTTTAGAAAGAATAATATTACTTCACAAGAAAAAATACCTTATTTAAGTGAATCTTTTAATAAAAATTCTTATCATAGTTTAATAGAAAATGAAAATGATATATTTAATTCTTATTTATATCGATTATTATCAAATAATAAAATTACTATTGATCAATATTTAGAATTGACTAATTTAATTAAAGAAAATAATAAAGATTTAATTGCTCAATTTAAAAATAAATTTTCAGGTGAATTAGATAATGTAAATTTTATTTCAATTCTTTTAAAATTTACAGGAAAAAATAAAAAACTTAAAATTGCAAATACAATACCTATAATAAAACCTAAAAATGAACAAGGAGTTAAAATAAATTCCCAAATAATAGACTTTGAAAGTAAAGTTAAAATTTATGAAAAAATGAAAGATTATTTTAATGAAGATGATATAGAAATAATAAGAATATCTTTAAAATATGAAAATGAATCAATAATGAAGGCTATTAAAAATTATAACAATAATGGAACTTTAAGTTCCTTAATTTTAGCTTTTAAAAAAGCTATAGCGAGATATAAAAAAAAATCTTCATTATTAGGAGATACATTTTTTTCTACTAGAAAAATAGATTTAGAAGAACAAAACAAAAGTGAGGATCATAAAAATAAAATTAAAAGATTTAAAAGTTCTGATAAAAATAGATATTTTATTAATGAAAAAAGATATTCAATGGGTAATAATAAAGTTAAATTATATAAGTCATTTAGTCAAAGTAATACAGGACAAAATAAAAAAAATAAATCTTTGTTGAAAAAAATGAAAAAATTATTAAAAAAAAATAATAAATCTTTATTTGAATATATTGTAAAATATTTCCCAGAAGAATATAATTCAATTGAGCAATATTATAAAAAAAATGTAGATAACGAAAATTTATTTATTTACATAAATGAAAAATGTGAGAAATTCTTAGATAAAGAAATTATGAATTATTCTAAATCAAATAGTAATATTAATATATTTAAATCTGAACTTCAATATTTTCATAAATTATCTGATGAAAATAATACTGAAGTTCAATGTATATTTAATGAATTTGAAATTCAATTTAATTTTTCTGATTTTATTAAACAAATTTGTGAATATATTTCTAAAATAAAAGAGAAAAAAGAAAAAGAAGTTTATTATTCTTTTTTAAATGATCTTCTAAAAATTAATATTTCAGAAAAAGATTGTTTAATAATAAAAAGAATGGTAAAAAAACAGAGTTCTAAAATTATATCTATTATAAATAAATATAAAGAAAATTCTGATATTCAGATTTATAAAGATGAAATTAATAATATTTTAAATAAACAAAAAAAGAGTAATGAAAAAAAAAATTTAACAGAAATAAAATCTGAAAATAACATTTTTTATGAAGAAGTCTTTAACCAATTAAAAGATCAATTTTCTTTTACATCTGAACAACTTAACATTTTTCAAAATGATTACAAAAAAAATGAAAATCTTCAAAAACTGTTTTCTGAATTTTTTTATAAAAAAATACCAATTGTAAAATTAAAAATAGAACTAGAAAATTATATTAAATATAATTATAAAAATATTTCTAATATAATTCCATTAAAAAAAGATTCATCAATAACTCCTGAAGGAATAAAAAAATCAAAAATGGAATTAAATTGTTTATTACATGAACCAGATAATAAAATTATATCAAAGCAAAAAGAAATTATATTACTTTTATATAAAGAAGATTGTTTAGATGATGAAACTTTTGAAATTATAAATCAAAAAATATATCAAGATGATCACGGTTTAATTGCTGCTTTTGAAGTATATGCTGTTACTCAAGATCATATTGAATTTATTGAAACTTTAAAAACTATTACTGAATTGTTTTTGACTTTTGAAGAAAGTTTTTATAAATTATTAAACAATTCTTCTTTTAATTCTTATCAAAAAGACCAGTTGGAAAATATGTTTAGAGATAAAAATAAAGCAATTATTCAAGCTTTGGAATTATATAATAATAATAGAGATAAAAATTTAGTATTTGATACTTTTAATAATTTAATTTCTTCTAATGAATGATAAAGATATTTAATTATTATGTATATATTTATTGAATGAAACTATTTTTTCTTTTGTAATAAAAAAGCATATTTATTTATTATATTATAAATATCTTAAAGATAAATTTAACAATAAATTATTATTATTAAATCTTTTTAAATCAGTATAATAATTCTTTTTTAACAAATTTTAAAAAAAAAAAGGTATAATATTTTCTAAATAAGTTCATAATTAAAAAAAAAAAATGGGTCAATATCTATATCAGCCAAAAGATGAAAAAGAAGAAGAAAATGAAAAAGAATTAAAACCAGAAGAATTATTAGAACTTTTAAAAAAAAATAGAAAAGAAATGTTAAGAATTAAATATAAAAAAAATCGTTTATGTCAAAGATGTCGTAAAAATGAAATTCCAAAACAAATGCAATTATCAAGTTATTCAATTTGTAGAGATTGTTATTTAACAGAAAAAGCTGAAAATAATAAATATATGATTGATGTTTTATCAAAAAAAACTAATTTAATATTTCAAGGAAATGAAATAATCCCAGAAAAACTATATTTAGGAAGTGTTGAAGATTCTTTTCAAAAAGACGAATTAAAAAAGTTAAATATAACACATATATTAATGGTTGGATATTATTTAAATGAACTTTATCCAAAAGATTTTACTTATTTAAATTTTGAAATTGATGATAATCAAAATGAAGATATTTTAAAATATTTTATACCTGGAATTAAATTCATTGAAAATAGTAAAATTTGTTTTTGTCATTGTATTTGGGGAAAATCACGCTCAACTTCTATTGTCATTGCTTATGTTATGTATCATTTTAAATATAATTTTGGAGATGCTTTTTTGTATGTTAGAAAAAGAAGAAGAAATGCTATGCCAAATTATAGTTTTGAAGAACAATTAACTGATTTTAGTTCAATTTTAAAACATTTTGATTATGATCTTCAAAAAGTTGAAAATTTTATAAATAAAATATATGATTCAGATAATTATAAAAAAGAGAAAAATTTAAAAATTGGAAAAAGTGAAAATGGAGCAAAAAAAGAAAATAATAATTAAATCACAAATAATTATTAAATTCATAAAATATTTAATTTTTCTTTTTTAAACTAATAAATAAACAATTAATAAATTCAATTCAAAATAAATATTATGTGTTTTATAAAAATATTATAATATGGAAAATAAAATTTTAAAGAGATAAATACTTAGGAATATCTTAATTAAAAGAGGAGTAAGAGGAGGTTTATTTTATCTTCAAAAGAAATAATATCAAAATTAAAAGATAATTCAATAACATATGACAAATTTTTAGAAGATTTAACCACCCAAAGAATAATCTTAAATAATGATATAAAAAATATTGAATCAATTTGATGATAATGGATATTTAGATGAGAATTAATTTATAAGAGCATTTAAAAAAGAATTATCACTAAATGAACTTGAAATAGTTACTAGAAATTATGAAAAAATCAATATAATTAATAATGAAAAGTTCCTTTTGAATATATCAAGTCACATAAAACTCAAAAATTATCTCTGAATTTTTAAATAGTAAAATTAAAAAATTAATTCAGATGAAAAAATATTAGAATTTATTGATTGTTTTAATTATATTTAGAATTAGTAAATAATTAAAATAATAATATTATTGATTTTGAATTGTTTGCAAATTTTTAATAATAGGTTGCTTTAGTTTAAAGTAATGATAAATAATTTGAAAATATTTTAGAATCGACTTGAATTGTGATTTAAATTTTTGAAATTATTTTTATTTAATGTTATTTAAATATAATTTTTTATTTAAAAAATTTTCAGTAAACACAATTATTCAAAATTATCTATAATTATTTATAAATCATTTATTTTTCAATTTTATTTTTTAAAAAGATAATTTAATGATTTATAAGAGTCATTAGTTTTATTAGTAATATCTCTATTAGAATTAAAATGTCCACTTGATGATCTAACAGTGAAATAACCATTATTTAAAGTTTGTTCATTATTAATTATTGAATTTCCAGAATTATTAGTATTTAAAACATTTCTATAAATCAAAAAATGATTTACAGAATATTTTGAATTCATAAAAAGTGTATTAACATCTCTTTGTGATAAATTAATAATATTTTTATTTTTATGATTTGAAGGAAAATTATTTTTAATATTTGATTTCATATTTTTAATAATATTTTTCTTTTCCTTTTTATTTACAGGAGTAAATGTTTGTACCATTTTTTTAATTGGAGAAATTAAAGTATTTTTTGCATTATTTTCATCTGGAAAACTAAATTCTTGGCTTAAAATCTTATTATTATTTCTTTGATGTTGAATATTAATTGGTGTTTTAATTTTTTTTTTGTTTAATTTTTTATTGGTAAATTTAGTATGAGAAGGAGACATTATTTTAATAGGTTTTCTTTCAGAAAAAATATTTGAAGTAGTATTTACTTTAGTCATTTTTAAATTATTATAATCTGTTTTATTGTTCTTTTTTAAATTATCTGAACTAGTATTATTATTAATAAATAAATTTGAATGATTTATATCATTGAAATTTATGTTTATACTAGAATTTGAATTATATGGATCTAATGATTCTATTTTATATGTTAAATCATTTATTCTTTTTTGAAGCATTCTTTTAGTTAATTCATATTCTTGAATTAAATGATTTTCTTTTTCTTCTTTTACTATTATTTTTTCTTCTAATTTTTGAATTTCTTTTTTTAAATTAGAATTTTCTGCTCTTAATATTAATATTTCATTTTCTTTTCTGTCTGTAAATATAAATTTCCCATTTTCTACTATTGTATTAGTCATTTTTTTTAATTTTTCATATTCTTCATTTTTTTGTTGTAAAATTTTAAATTTATTATCCATTGCTTCTTTTTGAAGTTGAAACATTAAATTTATTTTAAATAAATTTCTTAATTCTGATTCATATTTTCTTAATTGAGGTTCATACAATTTTAATGCTAATAAATTGAAATTGTCTGTATAATTTTTAAATAAATTTTTTAAGTTTGAAATTGAATCTTCAAATTTTTTTAATTGTAAATTATTAAAAATTTTAGTTATATAATCTATTTCTTTTGCTATTTGAGCAAATAATTTATTTGATTCATTAATAAAATTAGATAATGATAATGTATCTTTTGGATTTGTAACTAATTCATAATTATTATTCTGATTTTTTAAATTTATCATTAATTTATATCCTCTTAATTTTTCAATGTTTAAATTTTAAAAAAATTAAATTATCATTATACAAAAAATATAAAAAAGAATTAAATAATTTTTAGAAAGAAAAATTAATAATAGTTTTAAAATTATTCTTAATATATAATAAAACTTTAATTAATAAAAAAGTAATAAATAATAAAAATCAAAATATCAACCTTTATATAATTATCCTTCAACTTGATCAAACTCATAATTATAACCTAAACTAACAAAATTATTTTCATTTAAATATTGGTTTAAAATATCCTTGTTTAATACTGGTCTGACTTCATTTTCAATTTCTTTGTCTTTATTTTCTGCTTTAACACTACTTTTAAATTCTTTACTATCATCAATCCTATTACAAACTAATAAATAAGTATCATTTTTTTTTAATTGTAAAGGTGGAACTTCTCCTTCAAGAGAAATAATATTATTTAAAGTTAATTCAACTTTTAAATGAGCAACTTTTCTAATTTTATTTTTAATATATAAAAAACTATATGCTGAATTCATAAATCTATTTCCAGTGACCATAATAATAGAGTTTTTCATATATTTTTTATATTTTTCTAAATATGGAACTGTACTTCCTATTATTGTTTTTAATAATGTTAAATCTCTATCTGGTTCACAAAGACAAACTAAAAAATTACTTGAACTTCCTATATTTAAAGTATATTTTCTAGGTTCTACTTTTGCGTTATGATAATCTACATGATATAATAAAATATAATCTCCTGGTTCTTGTATATCTGTTGATAATATTTCATTATATGTTGAATCTATATAATAAATGTTTTTTTCTGCTTTTGCTAAAATTAAGTTATATATAACTTTTTGATTGGGTTTTATTTTTCTATGAAAATGATAATCTTTAGCTGCTAAATTTATTGTTAATATACCTGGTTCTTCCATTCTAATTTTTATTACATTAACATTAGAAGCATTTTCTTTATCTACTTTAAAATTAGATGATTTAAATGGCTTTATAGGAACACAAATACAGATGCTCTTAAAATAATTTAAAAAATCCTCATAAGTAATATAAAATTCCCCATCATCTTTTTTCTGAGAAAATTCAAATAAATTTATAGTAACTTGATTCCAATTACTACTATTATCACTCCAAGCACCATTCCATTCTCCTTTTCCAAATGGATTAATTAATTTAATTAATTTAATAGTATTATTATTATATTCTTTTTCAAAAGCTTTTCTCAAATTATAAGTATGATTATTCACTAAACCGTTTTTTTTAATATTCTCATCATTAATTGTAGTACAAGTCATAATACATTGAAAAGCATCAGAATCTCTTATATTTTTCCATAAAGTATTAACATTTTCTTGAGAAATTTCAATTGGAACTGTTGCAAAAGGAGTTAAAGTTTCAAAAACTTCTCTTGGATTTCCATTACATATATTTAAATATCCTCCATTTATTTTAGCCCATGCTTTTTCTAAAAAAACTCCCCATAAACTATTATTATTTGCTTTTGAACATATAGGTTCTTTTGTTCCTTTTTTAACAGGAAATTTATCATCTAATAATACTATTTTCCATTCACCATCTATTTTTAATCCTATTTCAACTGGTTTATTATCACTAGGTAAACTATTTGTTTTAAATAATTGAAGAATTAATTGTGGAAATTCAGATAATGAAATTAAAGAAGCAATTAAATAATCATCTGGAAAATTACCTAATATAACATCATTTTGTTTTATTTCAGCATTAAATATATTATATTTTTCACCCCAAATTTCTTTTGCTGATTTCCATTCAATATTATTTTCATCTATATTATACTTTTTAATTAAAGCTAAATTCTCATCTCTTCTTTCTTTACTTTCATCAGTATAATTTCCTTTTAATTTCCCAAAAAAAGAATCTACATTTGGAGGAAAACGATCATCTGAAAAATTTGAATTGGGTGATTGTTTTTTATAATAAGTTTTATTATTTAATATAGTTTGATTTGAATTTGTTTTTAAATCTGGTTTTATTTCTTTATTATATGCAGAACCATAAGTTACTCTTTTTTGAGTTTGTTCATATTGTTGAGCATATAATTTATCTGAAGTATCAGGATTTTCATCTATATCTTGATATTTGGAACTTCCTCCTCCCATTTTTTTTATTTTAGTTTTTTTTCAGTTATATTATAAATTAAATTTGATAATTTGTCATTATTATTATTATCTTATTAAAATATTTTATTCGTTTTATTAGATAGTTTTTTTTTAAGATTTTATTTTTTTGATTTTTATTATTATTCTTTTACTAATTTTGGAATTTTAATTTAATAGAAAATGAAAAAAAAAGAAAAAAGAAATTCTATAAAATCAAATCCAGAACATAAAAATTTAATTGAATCAATAATAAATGATTCATTTGAAATTCCAAATGAAAAGGAACTATATTCAGGAAATAAATTTCTGAAATATAATTTTTTGAAAAAAAAAGAGTATTATTCATCAAATACTCTAACGACTGTTTCAACTCAAACTCCTAAAAATGATTTAAATAATACTAAATTAACAAACATTGATTTAAGTAATATTAAAAGAAATCAAAGTTTGAAAAGAAATAAAAGAAAAAATAAAAAAGAAAAAAAGAGAGTATCTTTTAAAGAATATGTAGAAATATTTAATGTTGAATGTTGGAAACAATATAATAAAGAACATAATTTTAAAACAAAAAAAACATATTGTAAATGTTTTATCTTTTAATTTTTATTAATATAATTGGTAATAGATTGTAATAATATTATGTATAAAATATTCTAT
>JAEEGK010017778.1_pt1 | contig 15458 bp, 12 predicted proteins | sample 8958771 | NCBI WGS metagenome assembly JAEEGK01 (sample SAMN16246547, study PRJNA631951) | gut metagenome | biome: gut microbiome; feature: rumen; material: SC-attached | host: Bos | place: Iran: Karaj | collected 2018-10 | reverse complement strand
CAAAATAGACAATCGTCTTTTCGAGACCTTTGCGGAGTGGGATGGTCGGTTCCCAGCCGAGGGCTTCCTTGGCAAGCGAAATGTCTGGGCGGCGCATCTTGGGGTCGTCACCGGGGAGCGGCTTATAAACGATTTTGCTTTTGGAACCGGTGAGTTCAAGAACTTCTTTCGCAAGTTCGAGCATCGTGAATTCGCCGGGATTGCCGATGTTTACCGGGCCGATAATCTTGTCCTGGTTCATCATGCGAACAAAGCCTTCAATGAGGTCATCGACGTAACAGAAGCTACGGGTCTGGCTGCCGTCACCGTAGATGGTGAGGTCTTCGCCATTCAGCGCCTGGACGATGAAGTTACTGACGACGCGACCGTCGTTCGGGAGCATGCGCGGACCGTACGTATTAAAAATGCGGACAATGCGGATATCAACGTTGTTTTGGCGGTGATAATCCATAAAAAGCGTTTCGGCGACGCGCTTGCCTTCGTCGTAGCAGCTGCGGATGCCGATGGGGTTCACGTTTCCCCAATAGTCTTCAGTCTGCGGATGCACGGCCGGGTCGCCATAGACTTCGCTCGTACTCGCCTGCAAAATGCGCGCATAGACGCGTTTGGCGAGACCAAGCATATTGATGGCTCCCATGACGCTTGTCTTGATGGTCTTAACCGGATTGAACTGGTAATGAATCGGGCTTGCGGGGCACGCCAAGTTGAAAATCCGGTCAACTTCGAGAAGAATCGGTTCGGTCACGTCGTGACGGATGAGCTCGAAGTTGCGGTTGTCTCGCAGATGGGCTACATTCGCCATTCTACCTGTAAAATAATTGTCCAGGCAGATGACTTCGTGTCCGTCATTCAAAAGTCTTTCGCAAAGGTGACTGCCTAAGAATCCGGCTCCACCAGTAACTAAGCAACGCATAAATGCTCCATAAATTTTTTCAATTCAAAGGAAATATAGTATTAGTAGGCCGTGACCGTCATTCTGACGACTGTAAGGAGGAAGAATCCAGTGAAGGTATGGGGTATGAGGTTTAGTTGGTAGAACTTAGAGCTTAGAGCTTAGAATTTAGTTATTAGTCATTAGCTATTAGTTGTTAGTAGAGTGTCGGCGGTAGGTCGTGTCTGACCGTTGGCTATCATCCTGACAACCTGTCATTCTCGACCTGTCATCCTCGGAGCGAAGCGTTGGGTAACCATAATTTCTCGTATCTACGTTTGGGAGAAAGGATCCTGTGTAGGTATGGACTATGGGCTCGGGCTTCGCCCTCTGGGGTCGCTACGCTTTGGGAAATCCAGTAATGCTCTGTGCGCTGTCATCCTGGAGAGGCGAAGACTCGATAGGATCTAAAGACGATTTGTCCTTCGCTATTTGGACTCTATCAGCACTACGTGCTTCCAGAGTGACAGATGTAATAGGATCTAGTGACTTATGCGAAAATTTTACACAAAATTCTCAAGCGAATTATCAGCACGAGGTGTTTTAAGATTATATTGGATAAAGATGAAGAAGAAGAATGGAAAGAGAAAATGAAAATGTTTAAGTATTTTGTTGTTGTTCTGTTTTTCACTTTGGCCAATTTGGCGTTTTCGTCAGAAAATAATTTGCCTGAACCGGATTCCTCGAAAAAGAGCGTCGACGCAGCGTGGTTGACCAATGGGTATTACGATATACTGAATTTTCATAGAAACCCTAATTATTCCTTTCATAGTGGAGATGCTTTTTCAAGTAAGGATTCTATTGACGGGATATATTTATATGCAGAAGGTGATTGGGAGGGACCGTGTTGCACTTCGCCTTATTATACGAGATTGACCATCGGGAAAAATATGGAGCATAATGCGAAAGATAATATATGGGTTATCGCAGATTCCCTCGATTTGGATTCCTTGAATTCCGAATTGAAAAAGGGAAAACCGTTGTCTTTAGAGAACTTTAAAAAAATGGAATTTGATTCTTTGCACAGCAAATATATTGTGGATGCGACTCATAGCGATGAAATAGAGTATAGAATACAAGGGTTTGGTAATATCGGTTTCTTTATTTTATACCAAAACGAACAATTGACATCGGCTCTTTGCGGAATATCCTCAGGAACTTGCGCTTTTGAAATTGCATGCTTTTATCAATACAATGGTTCACTTTCCTTTGATTCCATTCCCAATCCTAATGATTTGATAGTTTCTTCCGATTGTAAGGATAACGTAGGCCCCTCGTCTCTGCCTGTGAATCATAATTTGAAAAAACAGAATGGCTTGGATAAATTATACAAAGTCAACGGCGTCCCTGCAACGAAAAACTCTTCGAATATTGTCATCCAGAATAAAAAACAACCGAAACTTAAGCTAAAAGGAAATTGACGCCGTAAAAGAAATATGCACTGGATCCTATCGGTCGCGACGCTCCCTTCAGGATGACAGTGCTAAATCTCTCTCGTCTCTCGTCTAATTCAATCCGCGAACCCGATTCTCGCTTGGAAATGGCATTGTGTCATGTCGTCGGCGTTCATCCCGAAAATGTAGGCGTGATGGTTCGTGTTCTTGAACCGTACGATGTTCACTTTGCCGCCAAGCGGAATTTGTGATATATAATTTATCTGTATCGAACGGATTCTTCTTGTCTTGAGTTCGATGGCGTCGAGCGAGTCCATCACCCAATCGACATAGCGGCAGTGGTTCACGTGGTTGTTCAAGTCGAGGTCGCTGTACTTTGCGGTTTCCGTCCCTATGATTTTCGGGTCGATTTGCGGATCCAGAATGTCCATCATTTCGGGGAGCGCGTTCTTGCCGGGAATCAGGGGAATGGGGTATGGCGAGTTTGCCGGGTTTTCTGCCTTGCCGGTTTTCATGTTCACGAGCAACCACGAAGAGGTCGCCTGTGCGATGGAGTGCCCTTGCGCATCGAGGATGGAGTAGTCCTTGAGGCAGACTTTGTCCTTGATGATGTCCTTTGCCCACGTCGATATGGAAAGCTTCTCGCCCCAGACGGGGTGGTGCAGCAGGCGGATTTTCAGGCGCGTGATGACCGTGGTGTAGCCCGCCTTCATCATTTTCCAGATGCCGAAACCGTTGAGTTCCGCGTCGGCGATGGCGGTTTCCTCCATGAACAGGAAGAGATTCGAAAGTTTGAGTCGGCTGTGATGGTCGCAATCCGAGAAACGTACTTCAAAATTTTTGGTTGTTACTTCCGGTTCCATGTTGTCCTCCCATATTTTTTTGCGTTTTCGAGTGGCTTTCGTCACATATGTAGAAAACTGCGTTAATAAAAATGTATAATTTTTCTTGTATGAACGAATTCCAATTTCGCCCGAGTTTTATTCAGCTTCCTGCTTATCATTCTTTTGAGGGGTCTCTTTGCCTGCCAGGTTCCAAGAGTATCACCAATAGAGTTTTTTTGATATCCGCTCTTGCCGAGGGGACGACGTCGCTTAACAATTTGCTTAAAAGTGACGATACCCGCTATATGGGCGAGGCTCTGCAACGTCTTGGTGCAAAAATTGATTTTACGAATGATTTTAGCGATGCCGTTGTGCAAGGCCATGGAGGACCGTTTGACGGACCGAGTCCTTCCATCGAGCTGTTCCTTGGGAATGCGGGCACGGCGATGCGCTCTTTGACGGCGGCCCTCACGCTGGGCTGGGGCAAGTTCATTTTGCGCGGCGAAGAACGCATGAGCGAACGTCCTATCCGGGACCTTGTCGATGCACTCCATTCGTTGGGCGCCGACATCAAGTACTTGGAATCCGATGGCTACCCTCCGGTCCGCATCAAGGCTGATGGGCTAAACGGCGGTTACGTGAGTGTCCGCGGGAACATCTCGAGCCAGTACCTCACTGCATTGTTGATTTGCGCTCCGTATTGCAAGACTCCGCTCCATATCCATGTGGATGGCGAACTGATTTCTGCGCCATATATCGAGCTTACGCTGGATGTGATGAAGCGCTTTGGCGTGGATGTGCGCCATGACGACTTGGTCGATTTTTATGTCCCGCACGGATGTTACAAGTCTCCCGGAAAGTTCTTTGTCGAGGGCGACGCGAGTTCGGCGAGCTATCCTTTGGCGGCGGCCGCAATTGCAAAAGGCAAGGTACGCGTGCTCGGTGTCGGGAGCCAGAGCCGTCAGGGCGATGTCGGCTTTGCGAAGGTTCTTGAAAAAATGGGCGCGAAGGTGACGATTGGCCCGGACTGGATGGAATGCGACGGTCGAGGCTGCGAACTCACGGGGCTGGACATGAATTTGAACGATATCCCGGATGCGGCGATGACGGTATCCGTGCTTGCGCTTTTTGCGAAAGGTACGACCACGATTCGTGGCATTGGCAGTTGGCGCGTGAAGGAGACCGACCGCATTGCCGCTATTTCAGCGGAACTCCAGAAGGTTGGCGCGCACGTGGTGGCCGACATGGATACGATTACGATTGAACCGCCCGAACAGTTGCGACCGGCAACGATTGAAACGTACAACGACCACCGCATGGCGATGTGCTTTAGCCTTGTTTCGCTCGGTGGCGTGCCTATCAAGATTCTCGATCCTGCGTGCGTGAACAAGACTTATCCTCACTTTTTTGAAGACTTCGGAAGACTCGCGCAATGATTAAAACCCTGAAGAAAATAACGTGTCTGGTAAGCCTGGTCTTGGGCTTGTCCGCTACGCAGACCGTGGCGGCGGATTCGCTTTCTATTTGGGTGATGGATAATGGGCAAGGCTCTAAAATCGCGATGAGCCGAATTGTGAAGAAATTCTATCGGGAAACGAGAATCCCGGTGAAGGTCACTTACCTTAGCTGGGGCGAGGCGTTCAACAAAATTTCACGGACGCTTGTCGATTCGAACGATGTTGCTCCCGACGTGATTCAGCTCGGTTCGACTTGGGTCCCGCATTTTGCGGCGGAAGGGCTTATTCGCCCGATTGACTTTTTGATGCCGAAGATTGATTCGGCTCGGTTCTTGGGCGAAGGATTCCGCAGCTCGCATATTTCGGGGCGTCCCGGGACGTTTTCGGTTCCGTGGTTCATCGACGTGCGTGGCTTCTTTGTGAACGAGCGCATATGGCAGGAACTGGGGTTCGACAGTTCGGATATCGAGACTTTTTCGCAGTTCGTGGGCGTTTTAAAGACTATCGCGAAGGCTGATTTGAAGACGGACGATGATGTCAAGGTAACTCCGTTTGCACTTCCTGGAAAAAACGACTGGGCGGGGCAGCAGTGCATGGCTCCGCTGATTTGGAGTCATGGCGGCGATTTCGTGGTTCCGTCGGGCAAAGGTTACCGCAGCGCGTTGTTGGATTCGAATACGCTTGTAGGACTTGCGCTTTACGCTGAAATCATGGGGGATCCGCAAATGGCCCCATATAGCTTGTTCGAGAATTCCGCAGACAATGCGAACGGCTTTGTGCGTTCGGAGCGAGTTTTCCTTTACGGGACTTCGGAACTGATTAAGCAACTCGACTACTCAGAAAAGGCTGGAGGGCTTGCGAATACTGCTATCGCAAAAGACGGCATCAAGGTTTTGAATCTGCTTTCGGGACCTGCCGGAAGTTTCTCGTTCATGGGCGGGAGTCACCTTGCACTCGGAAAAAAGAAAGATACCTCGAAATACCCGTATGCCGAAAAGTTGTTTGCCTACATGCTTCGTGCAGACAACATAGACGCCTTCTCGCGTCAGGTCGGTTTCTTGCCGGCGGACAGGAGCATCCTCCACATTTGGAACCGTGATTCCCGCTATTCCAAACTTGTCGCTGGGTTGGAAAATTGCCGCAGCTTCCCGAATATTCCGGAATGGGGCGAGGTCGAAGCGGTCCTGATAGATTTGTCGAACGATATGGGCAATTTGTTTTCGGAAACGGAAAACCGGCAAAAACGCGGTGAAATTTTGGCCAAGCTTGTCTATGACGCCAATGCTAAAATCAATGGCATCTTGAAACATTCCGATACGCTTACCGAAGAGGAAATGTTGCGCTGGGTACAGCAGTTCTTCTTGGTGGATTACAATGAAGTTTATCCTAAAAACGCAGCGGATTTTATAAGCCGTCAGGAACGGCCGACGGCAGATGAATTTGCTGATAAAATGTTTTGGGTGAAAATCTTGGGTGTCGTGGTGACGGGAATTTTGGTTGTTTGTGTCGTTGCTGTTGTCGTTTCACGGAAAAGAAAGAATAAATCTCGCTAATGAATAGCTTATTTAGAATTACTTCGCGCTTGTTGCCGTTTCTTGTGGCACCGCTGTTTGCCCATGTGAATGTCTCGTCATATAAGAATTATGTGGATTCGCTTATCCCAGGGGTTCGATTTGGAATGGCCATTCGTTCTGTCAAGACGGGTCAGGAAATCGGGAACGTGAATGGCGATGAACAGTTTACTCCGGCGAGTACGCTCAAGACTTTGACGACTGCGGCGGCCATCCATTTTTTACCGTTGGATTACGAGCCGAAGACCGAATTGACAGTCCTGGGAAACGTCAATGTGAAAAAGCGCACGCTCACGGGAACAATCAAGATCCGTGGCGAAGGCGACCCGAACATCTCCGCGAGATTTTATGATGACCCGTTCTATATGTTGTACGCTATGGTGGATTCCATCCGTGCGATGAACATCGACACGATAGTCGGTCATATTGATTTGGATTCTAGCTATTATACGGGCCCGTGGAAGGCCGAAAATTGGCGCCGAAACTTTTATGATGCTTGGTACGGAGCCGAAATAGGGCCGCTTGGGTTTAACGACAACTGTGTGACCATCCGCTTTTGGCCCGGCTATTTCCGCGGCGATACGGCGGTCGTTTCGATTATCCCGGATGTGGGTTATGTCAAGGTTGTGAACAACTTAAAAACGGTCAAGGGCCGCAAGAAAAAGTGGGTCTACGGTATCGATCCCGACAAGTCCGTGATTACTTTGGGTGGAACTATTGGCGAAGATGTGGATTCCGCAAGTTTGGTGCTCCCGATTCGCAATCCGGTGGGCTATTTCAGGGCGGCGTTCATGCAGGCGCTCAAGAACCGCGGAGTCGTCTTTAAAGAAAATACGATGAGCAATTCCAAGACGGAATTGAAAAAGTTCTCGTATTCGGCGGCCCCGCTACTTAGCATCCTTGACGAAATCAATCAGCGCAGCCAGAATTTCCATGCCGAGACGTTGTTGAGAAATCTCGGAGCGCAGGTTGTCGGCGAAGGGAGCGTTGAAGGGGGCCGTAGGGCGGAACGCAAGTTCCTTTTGGATATCGGCCTCAATCCGACGGATTTCGATGTCTGGGACGGGAGTGGACTTTCTCCTGAAAACAAGGTGAAACCTTCGACGGTCGCGCATTTGCTTGCCAAAATGGCTCGCCACCCGAAAAGCGAATATTACATCAACAGCTTTGCAAGTCCGGGCGTGGGTTCCGGCGCAAAGCGCATGCAGAATTTGGACGCTACGTGGCTTACGCGTTTCAAGACGGGCTACATTGCGGAAGTTTACGGCTTGGTGGGCTACATTTATACGGTCGATGGCGATACGCTTGCCGTGACGATGTACCTGAACGGGACGAATGAAACTCCGGACATCAAGAGCAAGGACGTTCTCGATACGCTTTGGATGAGAGTCATCAATTACACGAACAACAATTACAAGTCGCTTTTGGAAATGAAGGAGTTATGGCTTGATGCTCGCGGCGTTGTTGGGCTCAATAAACGATTGGACTATTTCTCGAAATTGCTTTTGGGCCGCCCCTACAAGCTTGGGCCGATGGGCGAAGGACATTTGGATACGAAGGACGATAAGCCATTAGTTTATCTAGACTCTGTCGATTGCGTGACGTATCTGGAAAACGTTGTGGCGCTTGCGATGGCCAAGAGCGAAAAATCGCTGTATCGGCAACTCCAGCGTCTCCGCTATAAAGGGGGCAAGGTGAGTTACGTAACGCGTAAGCACTATTTGTTGGCGGACTGGGTAGGCGAAGGCAAGTACGCCAAGGTCATCCCGATGGAAAACGAGGTCACGATTACGCGTACGATGCCCAAGGTGGAATTCTTCAAGACTCGTAACGTCAAGTATTCGGGAAAAGATACCCAGCTCAACATCCGCTACATACCTTTGAACAAGGCGATTGAAATGGCGAAAAATCCGTATAAGGGTAGCATGAAGGTGCTGGGCATGGGTATTGTCGGAACCGCCGACAACATAGACGTTACGCACACGGGTTTTGTCATCTTTACGCCTGGCCAAAAACCGATTCTTCGTCATGCATCTTCGATCAAGAAACAGGTTGTGGAACTTCCCTTGGCGGAATATCTTGGAACGCGGAAGGTTCTGGGAATCACGTTGTTCAAGTTCATACAGCATTAGAGTAGGTATGGGGTCGGCACTGTGAGCCTCCGAGGTCGCTTCGCTTTGGGGAGCTTGTCCAACTATCTACTGTTTGCTAATCACCAACCACTAACCACTTCTTACAGCAGCGAATCTAGCGCGACTATTGCCACAAGGCTGTAGTCCCCTTTTTTTTCTTCTGGCGCTGTGGCTTCGTCCAGAGCGTTTGTTTCAAAAATGGTCCAAGCGTCGGGCGCCCAGCCGTAGGCATTCATGGTGAGTTCGTTTCCCATCGCGATTTCGGCGGCTTCGACTTCTTCCCACTGGATTTTTCCGGCGGGCGCCTTGTAATAGCGCAGCATGCCGATGGAATCCATCATTTCGGGATAGTTATCGACGAGTTCATAGACGCAGTCCTTGTAACTCTTGCCACTCACGCGGACGACCTGGTATGTTCTGTTGTCCTGAAGAAACGTCGAAAGATCGTCGTGGTGCATCTCGATTTTAGCGCCTTTGCTGAAAAACGTCTCGAGTTCGCGAAAGACATCCGAATCTTCTTCGAGAATCGGGGAATATTTTTTGATGAGCGTTCTAATTTCTTCGGACATGTTCCAAAGATAAGAAATTTGTATTTTACGGAGCGGGCTTTGAACAGAGCTTCTTAAATTACCCCTTTTTTAGGCGTTTTTAATGCTTATGTTTTAGCCATTAGCCCCTATTTATGGATCACTTTTTTATCTTTATGGCGAAAAAGGGCTCCAGGGAAGTACCTTGGGGCAACCATTTCGATTGTTAAAGAATTAAAACGAAGGATTTATGGCAAATCGTGTAGTTATCGGCTCCCAGTGGGGCGACGAAGGAAAAGCCAAGGTTGTAGATTTCTTGACGCTCGATGCAGACTATATCGTGCGTTTTCAGGGCGGCGCCAATGCCGGCCATACTGTGGAAGTTGGTGACAAAAAGTTCGTCTTCCACTTGATTCCCTCGGGCATCATGCACCCGGACAAGATTTGCGTCATCGGTAATGGCGTTGTGCTTGACCCGATTCAGACTCTCAATGAAATTGCGGACCTCCACACGAAGGGCATCAACCCGGAAGGTCGTCTGTTTATCGCTAATAATGCGCACGTTGTTCTTCCGTACCATTCAACGCTTGACAAGGCCAAGGAAAAGAAGGCGGGCAAGGCTGCCATCGGTACTACGGGCCGTGGCATCGGACCGTGCTACAGCGACAAGGTGAACCGCATCGGAGTCCGTGTGGGTGACCTCATGGACGAACGCGAACTCCGCCCGCGTGTCGAAGCGATGGCGAAGGTCCACAACGAAGAATTCAAGGTGATGTACGATGTCCCGGAAATCGATCCGGAAGTCGTCATCAAGGACTATCTCGAACTTGGCCAAAAGATCAAGCCGTTCGTTGCCGACGTAAGCGAAATGCTCTACAAGGCAGTGAAGGAAGGCAAGCGTCTCGTGTTCGAAGGCGCTCAGGGCACTATCCTCGATGTCGATCAGGGCACTTATCCGTTCGTGACCTCGAGCAACACGGTTGCCGGTTACGCAAGCTGCGGTGCAGGTATCGGCCCCACGGTTTTGGACCAAGTTGTCGGTGTCGTGAAGGCCTACACGACCCGCGTGGGTAACGGTCCGTTCCCGACGGAACTTTTGGACGAAACGGGCGACAAGCTCCGCAACATCGGAAACGAATTTGGTGCAACGACGGGACGCAACCGTCGCTGTGGCTGGTTTGACGCTCCGGTGGTGCGCAAGGCGACTGTCGTAAACGGTCTCACTCATTTGGCGATTACGAAGCTCGACGTGCTCGACACGTTCGACACCATCAAGATTTGTACGCACTACATGTGTGATGGCGAAAAGCTCGATTTGATTCCGAACCAGCTTTCCAAGGTCGGACGTTGCACGCCGGTCTATGAAGAAATGCCGGGCTGGAAGACTGATACGAGCAAGTGCCGCAAGTTCGATGAACTTCCGGAAAACGCCAAGAAGTACTTATATCGTATGGCGGAACTCGTGGGCGTGAAAATTGGCATGGTTTCTATCGGTGCCAAGCGCGACCAGAGTATCGTCGTAGATTTGGACTAAAACAAACAAAGGGGAAAATAAAATGGACGCATCCACAGTTGATTTGTTGAAGGGGGTTGAGCTCTTTTCGGAGCTCAATGAAGAACAGTTGGGGATGATTGCCAATTTGGTAATCGTCAAAAACTACAATCGAGATGAGACTGTGGTTTTGGAAGGTGACGATTCGGTGCAGGCTCTGTACTTGATCGCTACTGGTTCCGTGCAAGTCTATATGACTGGCATTGATGGTCGCGAAACCATTTTATCGTTCCTTGAACGCGGAGACTTTTTCGGGGAAATGTCGCTGATTGACGGCGAACCCCGGTCTGCCTCCGTCCGTACGGTGACCGATGCGAAACTTCTTGTCATCCATCGTGAATCTTTCTTGAGCCTTATCCGCAAGACTCCGGAAATTGCGATGGCGCTCATGAGCGAACTTTGCAAGAGACTCCGCAAGGCGAACAAGCAGATTGGTTCGCTTTCGACGATGTCCGTGTCTGGTCGCGTGGCGGGAACGCTCTTGAACCTGATGCAGGAACGGGGCGTGCGCATCCATACGGACAACGGAAATAGGGTAACTGTTATCCACAATCGTCCGACGCAGCAGCAACTGGCTGACATGTCGGGGACGACCCGTGAAACGGTGAGTCGAATCTGTTCCTTGTTGGTGAGAACGAACGCCATCGCGATGACCGGCAAGGATATCGTCATCTTTGACGAGGATGTGCTCCAGGAAAAAGCAACTAAGGGTTAAACCCAAACGAATTGTTATGAATAAAATAAAATCGCTTTGGAATAAGGTTAGACAGACTCCCATTTTCAAGGCTTTCATCATTTGGATTGTTGTTGTAATCGTGCTTGTCTTCATGGTCGATAAGCTTTTGATGCCTGCATTTGCAGGGGCTTTCGCGAGGACAGGGGAAGTTCCGAACCTCGAAGGCCTTTCGGAACAGGCTGCGGAATCTGCGTTGACCAAGGCCGGCTTCAAGTTCGAGTGGAACGAGGAAGGCCGCTACAGTTCGCAGATTCCTGCGGGCATGGTGCTAGTGCAGATGCCCAAGGCCGGTCGCACGGCAAAGATTGGGCGCACGGTGAAACTCACGAAGAGTCTTGGACTTCGCAAGGTGGTGATTCCTGATTTGCGCGGCAAGAGCCAGAAACAAGCCGATATCTCGCTTGCCCGTGCGGGCCTCATCCAGGGCGAAATCGTCAAGGGCGCACACCAGAGCATTCCGCGTGGCGTCGTAATCCGCACGATTCCGATGGCGGGTGACACAGTCCGTATTGGCGATACGGTGAAGGTTGTCATATCTGCAGGCATCACGACGGGTAGAATTTTGCTCCCCAATTTTGAAGGCATCCTCATGGACGAAGTTTATCCGCAAATGGATAGGCTTGGATTTAAAGTGGGTTCCATCAAGCGCATGAAAAGCGAAGATGGTGCACGTCCCGGTTCTGTCATTGATATGTCTCCGAAATATGGGGACTATCTGAAACCGGGCTCGAGGGTGAACTTTATTATTGCTGATTAGGGAGTTTTTAATGCGTCATATTTTTTTACAGTGGGTGTTTTGTATAGGAATGGTTGCTTTTTGCGCCTGTAGTTCCGCGCCTGCACAAAAGAAAAATGACGTTGAACTTGTGAAATTGTCCGCATCGGATTCGGCCTTGGTCGAAAGGGCCGCGGCAGCTACAGCTTCGGCTGCACCCCATGTCGCTGTTGATTTGGATGCCGCTCATGAGTTCTATATTCTCGCCAAAAACATGGAATTGCGTGGCGACCAGCGCCAGGCGGATTTCTTTTGGAAACAGGCTTACAAGGCGGATCCGACGAGCCGTTATTTGGGCTTTGGCGTTGCGGAACGCTTAGCGGCGGCAGGCGATGATTCTCTTGCGCTTGTCGAGGCTAAAAAGGCTTCGGCGCTTAAGGGCAAGCGTACGGCTGCACAATACGCTTTACTTGCTCGGTTGTACGTAAAGACTGGCGAAGTGGATTCCTGCCGCAAGTACTTTGTGCTGGCTCTTGATTCTTCGCGTTATCAGGACATGACTTTGCTTTACGATTATAGCTTGTTCCTCGAAGCCATTCGCGATGAAAAAGAACTCGTCCGCATTTACGACCTGCTTTTACCGAAAGTCAATTACATCTCTACTTTGTTCCAACGGCAGCTTTCGCTCCTTTTGAATTTGGGTCGCGATTCTGCAGTTGTTGAGCTCTTTGGAAAAGCGCACGAGGTGACGGGCGACAAGCAGATGCTCTTGCAAAAAGTTCGTGGGCTCATGGCAATGAAACGTCAGAAAGAAGCGATTGCCATTGTGGATACGCTTACAAGCGCAAAAATAGAAGACGAAGAAATGACTATCACGGTGCTCTCGTCCATGCCGGCTGATAGCGCCTATGCGTTTGCGCTAAAGAAGTATTACAACGATGGTGTGCGGACGCCCGCAGTGCTCTGCTTTATCGGCCAGTATGAATACGATATCGGCAATCGCGATAGTGCAAAGGTTCATTTGCTCGAATCCGTGGGCAAGTTGCAGGGGCAGCCGAAATACGCAAACCGTGCCTACCTTGGTCTCGTGAATATTTTTGCGAGCGAACAGAATTACACCGAAGCCATCAAGTACGCCGAAAAGTCCGATTCAGTAAGTAACGGTGAAACGCGAATGCTGCTTGCGTCTGTTTATGCTCTTGCCGACAAGTACGAAAAGGCGTACCCGCTGCTCGATTCGCTCATGAAGTTCTGGGAAATGTGGAAGCCGCTCCCTGGAGTCGTAGATTCTGCGAATCTCGCTCGGATGCAGAACGAGGCGCAAATAAAGTATTTGCAAATTTTAGACATTTATTCGAGAGCGTTGATAGGGGAAGCGCTGGACTTTGAAAAGGATTTCCATGCGGATTCTGTCAAGAAGGCTCGCGCCGTTGATAACCGCACCAAGGCCGAGGTGATGCTTGAAAAGTTCTTTGCGAAGGATTCGACATACACCAGGGTACGTCTCTCGATGGCGATGAACTTGGAACGCCTCAAGCAGTACGATGAGTCGTTCCGCCATTTTGAAGCCTTGATCAAGATGCCCGAATTCAGTCCGCATGAAATGGCTTCGACATTGAACTATTACGGCTACTCATTGATTGAACTGAACCGCACACCTGCCGAGGTGGAAAAAGGCTATAAACTTGTCCTTGAAGCGCTTGTCCTTGAAAAGGATGGCGAAGCCAAGGATGCTTATTTGGATTCAAAGGCTTGGGGACTGTACCGCATGGGGCGTTATGACGAAGCCTATCAGGCGATGCAGCTGATCGACCACAGTAAGATGAACCGCGATGATGTATTTTGGGAACATATGGCTGCAATCCAGGATGCACTTGGATTGAAAAAGGAAGCCAAGAAGTCGTATAAGACTTTGTTGAAATTGAACCCCAAACACCCGGCGGCATTAAAGTTCTTGGGCAAAAAGAAGTAGGTTCATATGGCCTTGGTTGCTAAGTATGGCGCCTTTTTGCAGGGTATCTTTTCGCTCTTGTTGCTGACATTTGCCTTGACGGGCTGCGGTGGCGGGCGTCAGGCGGCGGCTCCTGCTACAGCCAGCGTTGAAGCTCCCATCGATAGTCTAAAGGCCATTTTTTCACTCACTGTAAATTCTGTAGACGGTAAGTCGCAAGATCTAGATGCAGTGCTTTTTTCTGTACCGGGAAAGCGTTATCGAATGGAACTTACGGGTTCGCTTGGCATAGGCGTCGCGTCGCTGCTCTGGCTCGAAGATGGCTGGCAGATGGTTTTCCCGACGGAAAAGATGTACATGAAAGGTGCCGGTTACATGGTCGGACTTTTGAACGACCCGTCGCTCCCGCTCGTACATATCCATCAAGTGGCGGGCTTGTTTGAAGGGCGCGTTGTTCCCGTGAATCTCGAAGAAAAATCAGTTCGCGATTCCGTTGGCTCCGATTCGGTTGTCATAAAAATTCACGAAGCCCGCGACAATCTGACGCGGCGTTATACGTATGCCGAAAAGAACGGCGAAGTTTTGTGGCTTGAAACTCTCGGGCGTGACGGAAAAAACGAAAAACTTGTCATCGAGGAATACAAGGAGTTTTCTGGGGTAAAGACGCCCTCAAAAATTTCTTTTATTAGGGAAAATGAAAATTTCCTTGAAATTCGCGTAAAACGTGTGTCTCGCGGAAAATCTTTTGGAACAGGCACGTGGCGATTGAACATTCCGAGAAGCTACGAACGCATTGGGGAATAGCCTCTGATTGAGGTACGGCTCTTCTTTATCAAATAAATAATTGTATATTGGTCAATAGTTGTTAGTCATTGGTCGATAGCTGTTTCTGTTTGCTATGGGCTAGTCACTAAAAACTAGTAACTAAACAGAGGTTTATTATGAAGAAACTTGCCCTTACCGTCCTTGCCACGATTTCGCTTGCTTTGATGGCTTGCGGACCTTCCAAACTCGAAATTCAAGAGGCGTCTTCGATGAGCGATGTCTTGATTGAAGTGCGTCAAGTATTAAACGATTCTATTAGCTTGTATGTTGGTAATGTATTTTATTTGAATTCGAAACAGATTGTTGCCGATGACATGTACCCGCTGCATGCCAGTACGCGTGATCCGTCCGAATTTGAAAAGTTGACGGCGACTGACGAAATCACTAACGACGAAGAATTTTTAAACTATCTGCGTCGTAAGGCTCCCGACATGATGAACGTGGGCATTGTTATTGGTGAAACGGCTTATAATGAAATCGGTTTTGAAGAGGCCGCGGCCGTTGAAAAGTTGACAAAAATTTTCCAGAAAATCCAGGGTGGTTCGCTTACGCTGTTCCATGAAAAAAATGGCGACCTCACCGATATGAAAAAGCTGTACTAGTCGTTGGTCAATGGTTATTGGCTTTCCTGTCACCCCGCACTTGTTGCGGGGTCGCTTTTTTATATTGCGTTTATCGGGGGCGTTACGGGGTGTCCCCGTTAGAAAGGGTAGCGGAAGCCCGTAAGGGCTGAAGCGAGGGGAAGACTTGCCCCTTTTCTAAACTCAAAATCCTTCTTACTTCCTACTTCTAACTTTTCTAATTTGGCGCCCCTTCGGATCGCATTGGGCTCGGCTCAGCAAT
>JAEEGK010017777.1_pt1 | contig 15459 bp, 7 predicted proteins | sample 8958771 | NCBI WGS metagenome assembly JAEEGK01 (sample SAMN16246547, study PRJNA631951) | gut metagenome | biome: gut microbiome; feature: rumen; material: SC-attached | host: Bos | place: Iran: Karaj | collected 2018-10 | reverse complement strand
ATAATTATTTTATTTTTAAATAACGAATATTATTTTGACGCTTTTTATTTTATTCAATTATCGATGATAATTTCAATATTAAAAAATTTTATTAAATTATTATTTAATATCGATAATAATAATTTTTGCTTGAGATTTAATATATATATGTTAATATTTACAAATATATGTTTTTTATTACTTATGATTTATATATATTTTATTTATAATGAAAATAGTAATTTTGATAAATTTAAAAAAATTGTTCAAATGACTTATAGAATATGGTATATGATTATTAATGTTTTATTAACTATTTTTGGATGTTATTTATTAGATTTATTAAATAAAAAGAAAAAAAAATCTAAATCTAAAAATAAAAATGATAAAAATAGAATTAGTAATAATTCTAATAATTATAATAATAGTCTTTTTAATAATAATAGTTTAAATATAAATATTAGCGGTATTAATAATAGTAATTTATTAAATGAAGATAATAATAATAGAGACAGTAATTTTTCTAAAGAAAATAATAATAATAATAGTAATTATAGCAATAATACTAGTCATAAAAATAGTGTTATTTTAAATATTTACAACACAGGTTTTTATATAACAAAAAGAAAACAGATTCTTATAATAATATCATTAAATTTAGCATGTTCAATAATTCAATTAATATTTAATTTTTTTAAAAGCTTTATTTTAAAATTCGATGAAAATGATGATTATGAAATAATTCCAAAAAATACATTTTCAATATTATTTTATTATTTTTTTATCTTTATTTGTATCGTTAATATAATTGTAAATTTTTTTTCATTTTATTGGAGCAATAGAGAAACTTATGATAAAGATAAGCCAAAATTAATATCTGATGGAGAATTTAATCGTATTACTAAATATAGTAAAAAACCTGAATTTTTAGAAAAATTAATTAATGATCAAGGAAATAGTAATAATGAAAGTTTTTATAATTTTAATTATAATAAAAAAAATAATAGTAATGATTTTGATTATGAATCAATTGATAGTGATTTAATTTATAATAATAATACTAAAAATAATAATTATAATTTAAAAAGAACATTTTTAGAAAGAAATAAAATAAATGAAAATGAAAAAAATGAAGAAATTTTTTTTCCAATTAGTGAAACTATTGAAGATGAAGAAATAAATAAAAATAAAAAAAAAAGAAAATCAACAATGGATTATGAAAATAGAAATAGTTTACAATAATAAATATAAATTTTTTATACTTATAGTTTAAGTATATTGTTTATATATATATTGATAAATTATTATAAATAAAATAAATTTATTTATAATTAAAATAAAAATTTTTATATTATTAATTGACAAATTAAATAAATATAATTAAATAAATATAAAATATTAAATAATTTTTTATTTATTAATATCCAACTTTGACTTTAAATATATATTTTAATTTGACTTGATCTGTATTATATACAATAAATTCATTAAAAGTTCCAGAATAATTTGTATAATTTTCAACAATTTTATCTTTAGGAATATAAATATCTTTATCAATATAAACTCCATCAGTAGGTTGAATAGCACCCACTCCATTAATGCTATTACTATTTTTTTTCATAGTATTAGGTAATTTCCAATCTGTATTATATCTTTTTTCAATATTTCCTAAACATACTTCAACTAACAAAATAAGTGCAATTCCATTTTGAGGTGAACAATAATTATAACTTTTTGCAAACATATCAGCAAAATATAACCCTTTTCCATATAAATATCCACTACTTGGTGCTTCAGGGGGGGCAATTCTAAGTCCTTGAGATAGAATACCTACAAAATTTGAAATTCTTGTTCCATGCCAGAGCAAATATTTATTTTTTAAATTTAAATATTTTTTATCTTCTCCTTCACGATTAACACTATATAATTCAAGTATTTTTATATTGCTATAGTATTTTGATGTGTTTTTAAGATATTCTGAAAGAATAGAATATATTTTTTCGTTTGGTGAGATATGATTAATCTCACAATGTAATTTATTATAATAAATTGATATAAGATCATTTTCATCATTTTGATTTTTGTTTTCATCATCTATGATTTTTGTTACTACTTTCATATTTATTAATGAATCTATCATTTCGATTTTATTTTTTAATATGTCTTTATTATTAATTATAAAATTAGACATTTTTTTGAAACCGAAATCATGTGGAATCAAAGTAAAAAATTTACTTGAAAGATTTAATAAATTATTATTATTTGGATTTGTTTTATCTAATTCTAATTCAATTTCTTTTAAAATTTTATAACCTTCATTTAAAGTTTCTTTAGCTAATTTTCCTAAAGGCATTTTTGAAGAATCATAACCCATTTCTTTAAGATTTTGATTGACTATATTTTTATTATATATTAATTTAATAAATTCAATAATTTGTTCTGAAAAAGGAGATTTTTTATTTTTTACAATTTTTTTTGTGCTTTTTTTATTATTATTAGTATTATTATTATTATTTTCTTCATTTCCATAATCAATATGTAATTCAGTATATCCAACTTTTATTTTATCATTGTATTTTTTATTAAAAAATTTAATTCCTTCTTGAGCGGAAGAAAATGTTTCATTTATTTGTCCACTAATGTTACCTATTCTACCCCAACGACAATAGAATAAGAAAGTATTTGGAGAGGAGTCTTTTTCGAGTAATTGAATTATATAATATTTATTATTATTTTTTTGTAAATCGGATTTATTAAGTGTTGCTGAATAACTTTTATTTGTTGTTTTATCAAAATATACATGATAATCTGAACTATTTTGAACGCATTTATCTACTACTGCTCCGGATTTTATTATTACTTTTTCTGTTATTGAAGAAGTATTTTTGTTATCGTTATTATTATTATTATTGTTGTTGTTGTTATTATTATTTTTAGTTGATTTTTTTGGAATATTTTTTTTTACTGAAGTTTTTTTTTGTTGTTGTTTTTGTGTTTTTTTTGTTGATAAATTTGTTGTTTTTGTTTTTATATCTGAAGTTTTTATTGATTTATTTTTAATATTATTTTTATTTTGTTTTTTTTTTCTTGTTTCAACGACTTTTTTTTGATTATTGTTATTATTTTTTTTATTTTTGATATTTTTTTTCGCCATATAAATAAATAATTTAAAATAAAAATAAAAATTAAGCGCTTATATACGAAAAAAATATTATTAAATTTAACCAATAAAAAACAAACTTAAATTATAATAATATTATAAAAAATATATCAAAAATAAATTTTTTAATTTAAAAATAAATGTCAACTTTTATAGAAAACAGTTCAACACTTGAAACAATGTTCAACATAGAAATTCCAAAAGTAAAATTAATTTTTTTGGGCGATTCAGGTGTAGGAAAAACATCAATAATAAATCGTTTTGTTCACAATGTTTTTATAGATAAATTAGATAGCACTTTAGGTGCTCAATATTCTAGTAAAATCATAGAATATCCTAATTTTAATGTTGCTCTTCAATTTGATATTTGGGACACAGCAGGTCAAGAAAAATTTAAAAGTGTTACTAAATTTTTTTATAGAGATGCTCTAATTATTATCTTAGTTTATGATATTACAAGAGAATCTTCTTTTGATGAAATTAAAAATTTTTGGTTAAATCAAATTCAAATTTTTGGAGAAAAAGATGCTATTGTTTGTCTTTGTGGAGCTAAAAATGATTTAATTACTATAGAACAAATAAAAGAAGAAGATGCAAGAAAATTTGCGAAAGAAAATCAAATTTATTTTAGATTAACGAGTAGTTTTAATAATGAAGGAATTGATTCAATGTTTGAATTTTTAGGAAAAATTTATTTAAAAAAGAATAATTTAGTAAAAAATAAAAATAGTTTTAGTTTAAGTACAAAAAAAAAGAAAATTAAAAAAAAAAAGAAATGTTGTTAATTTAATAATAATATTATTATTTATAATAGATTTTTAATGTGTTCATATATGTAAATAATGTTTGATATAATATATAAATAAAATTTTATGAGATGAATAAAATAATTTTTAAATTAAATAAATTTAAAAATAAATATTTAAGTTAAAAATTTATTTCTTTAAATTTATTAGATATATATAAAAGATTATTTACAATAGGTTAATATTTAAAACTAAATTTAAATTTTATTAAAATTAAAATTAAATAAATTTATTTAATTAAAAAAATATCACATAAAAAATGTCATCTTCTTTACCTCAATCTATCTTTAGTGATCCAGTAATATATCGTTCATTTAAAGGAAACACAGATAAAATTCGAGCATGTTTATTCAATCCAAACATGCAACAAGCTTTTACAGGTTCAGAAGACGGTAACATTTTTGTTTGGAATTTCCTTCCAAATTCACGTCCTTATAAATTCATAGGACATAAAGGTTCAATTAATAGTCTTTCAGTTTCTCCTTTAGGAAATATTATAGCAAGTGGGTCTTCTGATTGTACTGTTAGATTATGGTCCAATACTTTAAATGGTTCATCTCAATTATTAAAACCTCATAATAATTCTGTTAATAGCGTTGATTTTTCAAATGACTCTCGTTTATTATTATCCGCCAGTTCAGATAAAACAATAAAAATTTTTTCTTTATCCGAAAAAAAATTCCTTCAATCATATATAGGTCACACCGGTGCTATAAATTGTGCTAAATTCAGTCCAGATTTTCGTTTAATGACTTCCTGCGACGATGCAAATTCAATAAAAATATGGGATGTTACAAAACATATGATAATTCATACATTTATAGACCATTTAAGTTCAGTTAATACAGTAAAATTTAGTCCAGATGGAACATGTATATCAAGTGGAAGTGAAGATAAAAAAGTAAAGGTATATGATGTACGTTCAGGTAGAGTTATTATTCATTTTGATGCCCATTCAGCAGGTGTAACTGATGTTAGTTACCACCCGAGTGGAAAATATTTAATTAGTTCAAGTTTAGATGGAACTATGAAAATATGGGATTTAGTTCAAGCTCAAATATTATATACTGTACATGGTCATAATGGAGGTATATATAGTGTTGATTTTGCTAGAGATGGTGACTATTTTTGTAGTGGAGGAGAAGATGGAGTATTAATGATATGGAAAAGTAATGTTACTGGTATGGGACTTATTGAAAAAAATGAATTAATTGGAAAAAAAAATGTTAATAGTAATAATAATAATAATTCTAATAGTAGTGTTAATCCTAGTTATAGATTATATAAAACTAAAATTAATACGAGTGGAAATTGTACAAGACAAACTAAAAAAATCGGAGAAGAAACAAAAACTAATAAATTATCTAATACAAATTTTAATTTTACTAATACGAATATTAATAATAATAATAATATAACAAAAAATATTAATAATAATGTTATAAATAATAATAATAATATTCTTAATAATAGTCAAATTAGTAGAAGTTCAAATGGTTCTTCAGTAATGACAAAATTACCGGAAGAATTAACAAATACTTTTGAAAAAATGATAAATCAATTAGATTTAGTAGCAAAAACAATGAAAATTATGGATACTAGATTACAAAATTTAGAAAATAATGTTGGTGTTCTTTATAATAGAACTAAAAAAGGTTTTATTTTACCTGGAAATGATGAAAGTCATTTAATGTTGACTGGAGAAAGTAGAAATTTTTATGATAGTCAAAGAAGCGATAATAATAATTTTATGAATAATAATATTAATAATAATTATATAAATAATAATATTAATGATATCGGAAATAATAATACTGGTATAAAAAATGATACAATGAATTTAATTAATAACAATAATGTAAAAAATCCTTTCGCTGAAGTTTATTATAATAATGATAATAATATAATTAACAATAATATTAATAATAATAACGAAGATGTTCAAGAAGATACTTTAAAAATGAATAATAATTATCAAAATATTCAAAATGAAAATATTCAAAATGAAAATATTCAAAATGAAAATAATGATAATAATGAAAATATAAATGAAAATGAATATGTTAATAACGAAAATGAATATGTTAATAGTTTAGGTCAATCAGGTGTATTTTTACCTAACAATATGAATGAAAATTTAAATGAATTTCCAAACGAAAATAATAATACTAATAATTTAAATAAATTTACTCAATCATCAGGTGTATTTCTTCCAAACAATCAATAATAATTTTTATTTAATTTATATATAAATAAAAATAATTTTATTTTTAATATTATTTTTAAAGCATTATTTAATATAATATAAAATATAAAAATGTATGATAAATATTGTGATTTTAATTACATTGATGAAAAAAACAATGCTAAAATTTTATATTGTAGTTCGAGTCATAAAAATTCAAAAATTGAGAATATTTTAAATGATGATATTAAATCAATTTGGTTAAGTGAATGTAATTTACCTCAAATTATAATAATTGATGTTTCAAAAATAAAAAAAATTCCTATTAAAAAACAATTTGATTTTTTTGGTGTTTATCTTTGGCATCAATATTTAAGTAATCCCAAACAAATTGAATTTTATTTTGCTAATAATTTAAATAAATTTTTTTTAGTTGGAATTTTTGAATTAAATTTTCAAAATGGTTATCAAATATTTAAAATTGATAATTCTAATTATAATATTGATGTTGAAGGAAAAATTAAATATATTAAAATTATTATTAATGAAAATTTTGGAGGCGCAAGAACTTATTTAAATCAAGTTTTTTTATTAGATAATATTAATTATCATAATGGAAGAAAAGATAAAAAATTTTATTTCAATGAAAATTATAATAATAATTATAATAATAATGAGATTAATAATAATGAAAATTATGATGATGATACTGAAAATAATAGTTTAAGTAATAGATATAGAGAAAATTTAAAAAAGAAACAAAATAGTTTAAAAAATATTATTAATAATAATAATAAAAATAATAAAACTATTCATGAAATAATTAATAATAATAATAATAATGTTGATTCTAATTATAATAGTAATAATAATAATTATAATAATAAAAATATTTCAACACAATTAAATTTAAATGATTTATCAGATATTAATCCGAATATTATTAATAATTTTTCAAAAGATAATAATAATAATAATGTAATTAATAATAGTTCTTCAAAAATAAGTAAAAATTATTTTTATTCTCCTAATATTACAAATGGAACTAAAATTTTTGATTCGAAATTATTATCAGGAAATAATACAACAAATTCACAAATTATTAAAAGAAATAATAGCTATTCTTTTCCTAATAATAATAATAATAATAATAATAATCTAATTAATAATAATAATAATAAATATTATGATTTAAATAATAAATTAAAAGATTTAGATAATTTTTTAAATAAAATTGATAAAAAATATTTTGGAAATAATAATAAAAATAATTATACAGAAAATTTACCTGATTTAAATAGTGAAAATAATTTAATTTATAATAATAATAATCAAAATAATAATAATATTCAAAATTATAATAATAATAAAAATAATATTAATAATATTCAAAATAATAATAATGATAATAATAATGAAAATATAAACAATAAATTTAATAATATTGAAAAAAAATTAAATAATATTTATAATGATGTAAAAGATATTAAAAAAATATTAAATAATTCAAATATATCAATAAATTATAATAATAATAATAATAGTAATAATTCATATATAAATCGAATAGATAGAAACATTTCTAATAAATTAGAACAACTTTCAGATAATTTAGAAAATGAAATTTTTATAAAATATATTCAACCTTCAATTGAAGAATTTAACAACAAAATGAATAAAAATATTAATCAAATAAAAAATCAAATTGATTTAATACAAAAATATAATAAAAATAAAAAAAAAATTAATCATTTTAGAAGTGCTTCATCTGCCTCAACAAATATTAATAATAAAAATAAAAAAAATTCAATTTATAATTCATCAAATAATTTTTCTTCAACTAATTTTTTTAATGATTCAGATAATAATAGTAATAAAAATATTTTGAATTATTATAAAGAAATAACAAATATATCTAATAAATTATATGATAAATTAATTGAAAAAGAAAATATTTTAAATGAAAAAGCTCAATTATTAAGAACTCAACAAGAATATTTAAATTCTTCTTCAAATAATAATTATAAAAGTTAATATTAAAATGATAGTTATTTTTTATTTAAATAAATAATTAAGATTTATAATGTAGTTATATGAATGTATTTATAAATATATTATTTCAAATAATAAAATATAAATGAAATGTTTATTATATTTTCATTTTTATTTAAAAAATTATTTTTTTAAATATATTTTTTATTTAAATAATTTAATCATTTATTTAACTTAAATTTATTATTTATATTAAAAATCATATATAATTTGAATTAAAAAATTAATTTCAATTATTTATTTAATTAAATTAGAGTGATAATTTTTATTAAAAAAATATATATTTAATTATATTTATAATTTCTTATTATATTATTTATTTTGCAACAAAATTATAATAAATAAATATATAATTATATATTTTAATATAAATTATTTTGATCATAAAAAGTATCTCTTAATAAATTTTTATTTATTGAATATGAATTATATTTAGGTAAAGATGAATTTTTATTTCTTTTATAATTAATAATATTTTCATATAAATTATTTAAGTTATATTTTTTATTATTAAAATTTTTAATATTTTTAGGTGATTCAACTCTATTTATTTTTTTAGGTGATGAATCATCTTCAAAATTATTATTATCTAAAGAAAAATCAAAAACTGTATTTTTTTTAGTTAAATTAAAATTATTATTATTATTATCATCATTTGAATCTAATTCTTTAATTTTTTTATCAGAATTTGATAAAGAAGAAGTAAAAATTTTATTATTATTATTATTATTATTATTAATAGATTTATTTTCAATATTATTATTAATAGAAGAACTATTTTCTAATTTAGAACTTTCAACTTCTGAAATTTTACTATAAGTATATTTAAGTGCATTTAAATTATTTTGTTTATTAGAAGAATTATTCAAAAATTTGCTCATAACAGAAGTGAAATTTTTAACAATTTTATTTGAAAAAGGTTGATTTGATGAATATGTACTTGATTTTTTTTTATTTCTAATTGATTTTGAATCTTCTTTTATATTTTCATATTCATTTAAATTAATTTTTTTTAAATTCGGACTGACTGTTTTTTGTCTAACAAATTTTTTATTATTAATTTTAAAATAATTTTGAATATCATTAATATTCTCTTTTTTCTTATTTTTATTATTCTTAATAAAATCCAAATTAAAATTATAATTTTTATTATGACTTTTAATAAATTTTAAAGGATCAATATCATTTAAATCTTCATAATCATTTTTTGATTTAGTAATAATTAATTTTAATTTTCTTTTTTTATTATTTTTTATTTTATAGAACCATAATCTTCCACAAAATTTTCTTGTATTTTCAATAAGTCTAACAATAAAAATAATTAATTCTTTATCATATTCAATTCTTAATTTCGATAATCTTTGAAAAATAAGTTCATTATATTGTCTTATAGTTTTAGTATAAATCATAGGTTCTAAAGTTATTTTTTTTTTAGTAAAATTTTTTACATTTTGTCTATATAAAAAATATTTTATTTCTTTTTGTAATAAAAGAAGTTTTGAATTATTTAAAAATACAAAATTAACTTTTGTATAAAATTCTTGTTTTTTTGGATTTTCTATAAATGAATATTCGTTTTGAACCATAGTTAAAAATTTTCTTATGAATTTTTGAAGAAATTTTATTTTATAAATTTTACAATAAGTTTTTGTATAAAAAATATTTTTTGTTTGTTGTACTTTAAAAGGAAAATTATATTTTCTAAAAGGTGTAATTTTAGTATTAATTGGAATAATATTTTTTAATTTTAATTGTAGATTTTCTCTTTCGATAATATTATTTTTAGATAAACAAATTTTATTAAAAAAATAATTAGAATTAAAAGAATTTTTTGGAATGTTATTTTTTATTTTTTTACGATAAATTGCACGTATGAATTTTTGAATTAATAAAATTTTTGAAATTGGTCTATTAAATTTAATAATAAAAATAGATTTTAATCTTTTTTTTCTTCCTTGTAATCTTAATAAATATTTAATTACGTTTTTTTGAATTAATTTAATTGCACCTAAATTTAAATTATTAATTGGTTTAATAAAAACGCATTTTTTTTTATAAAAAATTTGTCTACTATTTTTTGTAATTAAAAAATGTTTAATATGATTTTGAATAAATTTTATTTGAATTAATGAATGTTTTTTTTTATTTATAAAATGATGTTTATTAATAGCAACTTTTATTTTTAAAAAATATAAATTTAAAAAAAATATTTTATTTAATTTAAAAATAAATTGTTCTAATAAATTTTTATTTTTTTTATAAATTTGATAATATTTATGCATAATAAAACCACGAAAAGTTGCTTGAATTAAACATGCGTTTTTTTTTTTATTTTTAAAACGTTTTCTACATTGTCTTTGAATTAAAATAATTAAAGAAATTTTATATGAATTAATTTCTTTATTTATATTATTATAATTAAAATTATTATTATTATTATTTTTTAATTTATAATTATATTCCATTCTTCTCATACTAATAATATTTTTTTGCATATTATTATTTTTCTTTTTAATATTATTATTTTTGATATTATTTTTTTTATTTATTGGCAAAGGAGTTAAATTATTATTTGTAATAGGAAAATTAGGATTATTTAAATAATATGAAATTGGCATATTATTATATTTATAATTTCCTTTTAATTTTAAATTTTTATTATTTTTATTCAATTCTAAATAATTTAAATATTTATCAAATAATTTATTATGAATATTTGTTGATATATTATTAATATTATATTGTTCATTATAATTCATAAATTTTAAATTAATTTTTTTTAATTTAATTAAAAATTATGTTATCAAATTATTATTTTATGAAAATAATATTTAATTTGTTTTTTTTAGAATATGTTTTTTGGTTATTTTGTTTTATTTATGTTTGTCTTAATATTTTAATTAGAAATTATGATGGAATTGATAAAATAAAAAATCTCGCTATTTATTATATATTTATAAACATATTAATTTTTATATTATTTTTATGCAATGAATTAAAATAATTTTAATTAAAAAAAAAAAATTAATATTTTAATATTTATTCAATTATTTTTTAATATTTATAATAATATATAACTATTTAATAGAGCATTTTAAAGTCGTCTTGAATTTCAACCAAAAGTTTATTAATTTTATCTGTTTCTTCCTCAATATCTTTATTTGGTTTATTATAATCTGGTTCAGGTCCATTAACAATATTATTCATATCAAACATATCTAATCCTGATTTTTTAATAAGTGATAAAATAATATTTAAATCATTTCTATCTATATTATCAGGTAAATTAAAACTTATATCTAAATTATTTAAACATGGAAGATGATCCAAATCTTCAGATTTTTTTTGATTTTCAGAATTAATATTAATTTTTGACAAACCAATTAATTTAGTATTTGAAAATAATCTAATTAAATTTTCAAAATTATTAATTTGATTTTTATATAAATAAAGCCAATTTAAATAACTAAATCTCATAATATCATTTAATAAATTAATTTTTGAGTTTCCTATATTACAACCATATAAATAAATATCTCTTAAACTTTTATTATTTTTTAGATGTTTTAATAAATTATCACCTGCATAATTATTTAAATTATTGTAATTTAAATTTAAATGCTTTAATCTACAATATTCATCGGAAATTAAATCATCTAAACCTAAAATTGAATTTATATCTAAATTTGATAAAACAAAATATAAAGAATAAAATTTATAATTTTTATTTGTTCTAAATTTATTTTTTAAATTTACAAAAAGATACTTCGCACTTGAACCTAAATTATTTTTATTTAAATTTAAAGAATATAATTTAGGAAAAATATCAATTAATTTTGATAATGAATTACCACAATTTGTATCTAAAAAATTATTACATAAATTAATTTCTTTTATATTAAAAATTTTATAATATTTATCATTTTTATCTTTTGATTTTTTTGATTTTTTATCTTTTTTTGATTTATCTTTTTTTTTTTTGTCTCTTTCTTTTATTTCAAATCCCTCAACAAAAAAATAAAGACTCATTGAACTAATTTGATTTTGGAAAAGTTGAATATTATTAATAGAAGGATTTAATAATAAATTTCTGGCTAATAAATAATAACCTGCTGGTCCGAACATATTATTATTTAATTTTAGTCCTTTAAATCTTCTATCATTTTTAATTGAATCCATAATGGGCATGCAATTAGTTTGATTAATGTAACCTAAAGTACAATCATATTGAAAAGGAACAATTTTTTGATCAAAATTTATTGAATCTTGATTTATCATTGAATAACATGCGAAAATTGTATAAATAAATTCATTATATAAATCAAAATCTGTTTTATTTCTACAATTTTGTATGAAAATTTCTAAATTTTTTATTTCTTTTTCATAAATATTTTCTTTATAAAATAAATTTGTTTCGATGTTTTTGAAATTTTTAAGAACATTATTTATTTTTTCAACTTTATCGTTAAGAATAAGTCTTAAAAGTTCACATAAAGGTTTTATATTATTTTTAACTGAATTATAGCCATTATCAATAAATTTTTCTTTACATTCAATTTCTTTTTGAGAATATTCATATAAATTTTTATTAAAAATTTCTTCATCAAACATTTTTTTTTTTAATTCTAAAAAAGAAGAAAATTTTCTTATTTTTTGAAAGTCATCGAATAAATATAAATTATATGTGTATTCAGTTGGTAATTCACTTACTAAAAAAAAAGGAACATATAAAATTTTTTCTAAAAGTTCAATATAAAATTCTTTATAGTTATTTTTTAAATATGAGAAAATATTTTTTAAATTATCTTCATTATATTCTAAACTAATATTTAATTGCTTATTTTTTTTATTAATTTCTTTTATTTCTTTTGGAAGAGAATCATCAATTTCTTCTATATTTGAAGAATCTATTTTAAAATTATTTTCTACCAAAAATTTTTTCACATTTTCATCTTCTTCAATTAAATTTGTTGAAAAAAGGATATAAATAAAAACTGTACAAAATGCGTGAAAAATATTAATTTCCATATTTGAATTTTCTGGTGGGTATAAAAATTCATATTCGCCTTTTTCTTCTTTTCGAATAAAATTTTTTAAATTATTTAATTTTTTTATTTTGTTATTACCTATTTGTTGATCCATACTTTCACCCATTGAATTTGTTGCATTTGTATTTTGTTCACTAATTTTTTTATTGTTATTATTATTATTGTTATTGTTATTATTATTGTTATTATTATTATTTCCACTATTATTATAATTATTGTTGTTATTATTATTACTATTATCATTATTATTATTGCGTCCAAAGAAATTCATGAAATTATCTAATCTATTATTATTACTATTGTTGTTATTATTATTACTATTATTATTACCATTATTATTAATGCTATAACTATTATTATTGTTATTACTATTATTATAATTATTACTACTATAGTTATTACTGGTATAATTATTAGTATTACTTTTATTATTGCTACTACTACTACTATAAGTATTAGTTTTACTATAACTAGTACTGCTTGAAGTATAATTAAAATCATTATAATTTGAACTTGAAGAATTTTTATCAAGTTTTTCTTTAACAAAATCATATCCTCCAACAGCAGCATCCTTTATTTTTCTACCAACGAAAAATGCTCCATCTTTTATTTTATTTCCAAACATTTCGAATCCACTTAATACTTTATTTTCTTGTTCTACATGACTATAAGGTATATATTGTTTTTGACTGAACAAATTATTTTTATCAAAATAATATCTTTTGCTATTTCCATCAAAAGCACTATAAAACTTTTCAATTTTTTTATTATTTTTTTGACATTCAAATCTATAACAAGTTTGTTCCATATCTGATTTTATATTGGCTAAATTTTTTCTACCACTATCATCACCTCTATCCATACACTGATTCATTTTATTTTCAATTAAAGACATCGCCTCCAGTATTTCACGAATTCCTTCTTTAAGTTTCGTACCGTGAAAGCTGAATTTTCCTTCATCAATGTAATCATTATAAGTTTTTATCTTTCTTTTCCAAGTATCAACTATCATCATTGAATCTAAACTGCCATCTAAATAATTAGAATTATTATTAAAGTTATTAAATGGATTGTAATTATTATTATTATAATTATTATTAGAATTGTCTTCATATGGATTATATCCATTATTAAATGGATTGCTACAACTATTATTATTATTTTCATAAGGATTACTTCGTGGGAAGCCATCATTAGACATTGGGAATTCATTTTCATTATTTTTATAAGGATTATCATTACTTTTAAATGGATTTGGTATTTCTTCGTTGCTATTGGTATTATTATTATATTTGTTAAAGTTATTATTATTTTGATTATTTTGATTGTAATTATTATTATTATAATTGTTATTTTGATTAAAATTATTGTTGAAATTATTATTGAAGTTATTATTATAATTATTATTACTATTAAAATTATTGTTATTCACATTATTATAATTACTTATATTATTATAATTATTATTATTCTGATTATTAAAATTGTTATTGTTATTGCTATTATTTATATTATTGTTTTCATTTTGATTTAAATTATTATTATTATTTTGATTAAATAAACTGAATTCATCATTATTTTGTTGAAAATTATTATTATTATTTTGTTCATTTGATATTTGTTGCTTATTCCGTTCGTTTTCAATATCATTTTTATTTATAAATTTATCATATGTATGCATGACGTAATTTTCAGGTGGAAACGCAATTCCATTCCCCTTTAAAAAATTATAATTATCCATGAAAATTGGTAAATTTTGATTTTCATTAAATTTTTTAGCCCATTTTTGCGTCAAATAAATCACTTTTTTTTGATTTTCTACACCAGCATTTGTTTCTGATTTTAATAAATCTATAAATAAATCCAAAAATTGCTTTTGTGCAATTAAATTTATTATTTTTTGACTTCCAAAATCAATAATGAAATCTATTATATCTACTGTTAATTCATTTTTTGGATTTTCTTTTAAATTTTTTTGGAGAAAGGATAAAATTTTATCATTTAAAGAATCATTATTTATATCGTTTAAAAATAATATCCAATTTTGTTTGTCTTTTCCTTCGGAAGAATATAAATTATTAATATTTGATAATTCTTGTTCTGAAGACATTATTTATTTTTTGTTAAAATAAAAAAAATATAAAATCTTAAAAGTTTAAATTTTATTAGAAATTATCAATTAAAATTTTATTCTTTTTATTGGGGATTGGGGATTGGGGATTGGGGATT
>JAEEGK010017774.1_pt1 | contig 15462 bp, 9 predicted proteins | sample 8958771 | NCBI WGS metagenome assembly JAEEGK01 (sample SAMN16246547, study PRJNA631951) | gut metagenome | biome: gut microbiome; feature: rumen; material: SC-attached | host: Bos | place: Iran: Karaj | collected 2018-10 | reverse complement strand
CTCCGACAGCCGCCTGCTCTTTGTTTCCGACAAGATTTACAAGGAGCTGCAGCCCGAACAGATGTCCACCATCCAGGCCATCATCACCATCGACGATCTGAAGGTGGTCTATGGCAAGGTGGTCAACGTGGATATTCTTACGCAGGAATGGCAGGAGCACTGCAAGGAAATCTATACCGACGCATTTACGTGTGAGGCCTTCTGCAGCCAGTTCTACGAATACGAGGCCGATGATATGCTGATACTCAACTACACGAGTGGCACTACCTCCAACCCCAAGGGTGTGATGATACCGACACGCGCCGTTGCCTCCAACATCGAGTTCGCCTTCGAAGTCATCCCGATGGTCAACCCCGGCGACAACATCGTTTCGGTTCTTCCTATGGCTCATGCCTATGGTATGGCCTTCGAGTTCATCTTCATGTTCTCCTGCGGTGCCAACATCCATTACCTGACCAAGCCGCTCTATCCCAACTACATCCTGGCTTCGTTCAAGGAACTGCGCCCCAAACTCATTATCCTGGTTCCACTTATCCTCGAAAAGATTGTGCGCAAGGGCGTATTTCCACAACTTGAAAAGTTCTCCATCAAGACCATGCGTTCCCTGCCATTGCTGCGTAGCATGGTCAACAACAAGCTTCGCGAGAAGCTCATCGAGGCGCTCGGCGGCAACTTCTACGAAGTCATTGCGGGTGGCGCTGCCCTGAGCCGCGACGTCGAGGAATTCCTGCGCGGCATCAAGTTCCCGTTCACCGTAGGCTACGGCATGACCGAATGTGCTCCCATCATCGGCTATGCCGACTGGAAGGTCGCTCGCACCGGTTCGTGCGGCAAGGCGGCTCCACGCATGGAGGTCAAGATTGACTCGGAAGATCCCGAAAAGGTGCCCGGCGAAATCCTCACCCGCGGCGAGAATGTCATGCTGGGCTACTACAAGAAAGAAGAGGAGACTCGCGCCGTAATCGATGCCGACGGATGGCTCCATACGGGAGACATGGGCGTGATTGACCGCGACGGCTTCATCTACATCAAGGGCCGCTGCAAGACCATGTTCCTGGGCCCCAGCGGACAAAACATCTACCCGGAGGACATCGAGTCGCTGATGAACGCCAACCCCTACATCGCCGAGGCTATTGTCGTGCAGCGCGAGGGCAAGCTCGTGGGCCTCATCTACCCCGACTTCCAGAACCGTTCGATCAGCGCCGTCAAGAATGACCCCGCCGCCATCGAGAAGATCATCGACAAGCAGCGCGCCAGCATCAACAAGAACCTGCCGCAATACGAGCAGGTGGCACGCTTCGAAATCGTCGAAAAGGAATTCGAAAAGACTCCCAAGAAGAGCATCAAGCGATTCCTGTATAAGTAGGGTCCTGAGGGGTTCGGGATTCCGAGATAACGGTATTCCGGCATACCGATATTTCGTGATTTCGTGATTTCGGGACTCCGAAATTTCGGCAAGCCGAACCCATAATAGCCCTCCCCTACAAGAACGCCTGCGCCGCCTGATTGGCCTCTCGGATGGTGTTAACCGAGTACCGGAACTGCTCCATCTCGTCATCGGTGAGGTGCAGGTCGATTATTTCGCGCACACCTTCGCCACCGATGATGGCAGGCACACTGGTGAAGACATTGCTGAAGCCATAGTGCCCCTCGAGGTATGTGCAGACGGGAATGACGCGACATTCGTCGTAAAGGATTGCACGAGCTATTGCGATGGCCGACGAGGCTATGCCATAGTTCGTGAATCCTTTCTTGTTGACCACCTTGGGCCCGGCCACCTGCACCTTCTTGAGGATACTTTCGTAGGTATGGTCGGCAAAGCGGTCGGGGTTGTCGGCCTTGATGGTGTCCATCGACTTGCCTCCCACACTGGCAATGCTCCAAGGGATGAACTCCGTGGGGCCATGCTCTCCAATCACGTAGGCATTGATGCTGTGCGGATCGACATTGATGATTTCGCCCAGGATGCACTTGAGGCGTGCGGTGTCGAGCGACGTTCCTGTTCCGATGACGCGGTTGCTGGGCAATCCCGACAGGCGCCAGATGAGCTGGGTGATGGTGTCGAGCGGATTGGTGATGGTGATGATGTAGCCGTTGAAGCCCGAACGCATGAGGTTCTCGACGGCAGGACGCACCATCTGGCAGGCCACCTCGAGGATGGAACTGCGGATGACGTTGCCTTCGGCATCGCGCTTGAGCAGGTTCTGGGGCGTGCCGAGGCAGATGATGGCAATATTGGCATCGCCGCAATCCTTGTATTCGCCTGCGCGCACCTTCATGTTCCGTCCCATGTATTCGATGCTGTGACGCAGGTCCATCGCTTCGCCAACGGCTTTGGTCATATTGACATCCACGAGGACAAGGTCGTCGCAGATTCCCTGGTTGATAAGTCCGTAGCATACGGCCGATCCTACGGCGCCAATGCCGATGACGGCAATTTTGTGTCTGTGATTGAGTGACATCTGATCAGTTGGTATTATTTGATTTATACGAAGAATCTATTCGCAGGAAATAAATGGTTTCTCGGTGCAAAAATAACAAAAATTTCTGATATAAACAAGCGCCGGCCCACAAGATTCAACAAGATGGGATGTTTTTAGGTCTAAAAGCCAGAATCGCATGTCAATTTGCTACTAATACGTCATGGATACCCTTTCTCCTTTTTCCAAACCGCTCTACGTGATGGCCAAGCCGGCAGGTGCACGCTGCAACCTCCGATGCAGCTATTGCTACTACCTTGAGAAGACAAGGCTCTATCCCGAAACGGCACCACACACGATGAGCGACGAGCTGCTGGAACTGTTCACAAGGCAGTACATCGAAGCACAGACACAACCCGAAATCGTCTTCACATGGCATGGCGGCGAACCCCTGCTGCGTCCCATCGGCTTCTATCGCAAGGCCCTTGCCTATCAGCGCGCCTTTGCCCGTGGTCGAAGCATATCCAACTGCATCCAGACCAATGGCACGCTGCTCGACGACGAATGGTGCCGGTTCTTCCACGACAACGGCTGGCTGGTGGGCATCTCGATCGATGGGCCGCAGGAGTACCACGATTCCTATCGCCGAACAGCCGACAACCGCCCTACGCACAGCCAGGTGATGCGAGGCATCGAACTGCTCCAGAAGCATCAGGTCGAGTGGAATGCGATGGCTGTGGTACATGCCGTCAACGCCGACCATCCGCGCGAATTCTATCAGTTCTTTTGCGAAACAGGCTGCCAATACCTCCAGTTTGCACCCATCGTCGAGCGGCACGCTGCGCATGCCGACGGTCGTCAGCTCGCTTCGTTGACCGATCGGGAAGCACCCCTGACGGCCTTGTCTGTACGTCCCGACCAGTGGGGCGATTTCCTCATCGCCCTCTTCGACCAATGGGTGCGGCACGATGTGGGGCGTATCTTCGTCGAACTCTTCGACTGCACGCTTGCCAACTGGTGCGGCGTAGCACCCGGCATCTGCATCTTTGCCCGTGACTGCGGACATGCCGGCGTGATGGAATACAACGGGGATGTCTATTCGTGCGATCACTTCGTCTTTCCCGAATACAAGCTCGGCAATATCCGCAGCCAGACACTCACCGAAATGCTCTATGGGCCGAAGCAGCAGCAGTTCAGCGACCTGAAGCACCGATCGCTGCCCCAGCAATGCCTGGCGTGTCGCTACGAGTTTGCCTGTCACGGCGAGTGCCCCAAGAATCGCTTTGTCCCCGACCGCTACGGCAATCCGGGGCTCAATTACCTCTGCGAAGGCTATCATCGCTTCTTCGAGCATGTGGCCCCCTATATGGACTTCATGCGCAACGAAATCATTCACCAGCGACCACCTACCAACGTCATGCGGATGGCAGACGAAATAGCCCGCACAACAAAAGCCCGCAAATCGCAATGATCTGCGGGCTTTGTCTTATCCTTTCAGAGGACTGACGGGGAAGGGAAATCAGAACTTGTATTCCACGAAAGCCTCGATGGCCTCATAGCTGGCCAGGCCAAGGGCATCATACCGGTTGGCGGTACTGCGGTTGCGGTCTTCGGCACGCTGCCAGAACAGACGTTCGTCGCCACCCAGGAACGGAGCGAACTCCATCTGCGACTGATGCTTCAGGATCGAGTTGCGCTTCTCGCGCAGTTCCTCGGGGCTCATCGGCACAGCCATCTCGATGTCCTCGATTTCCCATTCGGCCCATGCGCCGCGATACATCCAGATGCGGCAGTCCTTGAGCCACTCGGCATCGGCCTGACGCTCCAGGTCGATGGCAGCCAGCACAGCATCGGTGCAGATGCGATGGGTGCCATGCGGGTCGGCAAGGTCGGCAGCGATGAAGATCTGATGGGGCTGGATCTCATGCAGCACGTCGAGAATCTTCTGGACGTCAGCCATCGTGAGTGCCTTCTTGATGATGCGGCCCGTCTCGTAGAAGGGCAGGTCGAGGAAATGCATCTTCTGCTTCGGCACGCCATTGTATTCGCAGGCGATACGTGCCTCGCCACGGCGGATGAGGCCCTTCAGCACCAGCACGTCCTTGTTGTCGGGCTCGTCGTCCTTCTTGTTCTTCAGGAACTGCTTCACCTCCTTGTACTTGGCGCGCACCACTTCGTCCTTGCTGTCGGCGAAGAGCTGGTTGAAGCCGTTGACGAAGTGCATGAAGCGACGCACCTCCTCATCGCCCACGGCAATGTTGCCCGAGGTCTCGTAGCAGATGTGTACGTCATGTCCCTGCTGCACCAGACGGCGCACCGTACCGCCCATCGAGATCACATCATCGTCGGGATGGGGTGCAAACACGGCCACGCGTTTCGGATAGGGTGTGGCACGCTCGGGGCGCTGCGTGTCGTCGGCATTCGGCTTGCCGCCGGGCCATCCGGTGATGGTGTGCTGCAGTTCGTTGAAGATAAAGAGGTTTGCCATTTCGGCCTTGCCGAACTTCTCAAGGAGTTCCCTCAGATTATTCTTTTCGTAGTCGAGAGCGGTGAGCTTGAGCACGGGTTTCCCCACGCGCTCGCTGAGCCAGATGATGGCTCGCTTGATCATCCGGTCGGTCCATTTGGTCTTTTTGTTGAATGCCCACGGGTAGCGTGCTTCATCCTCCTCTTCGGGAGTAACAAGTTTGTTGGTCAGATGCAGATTCAATTTCATAGTCTTATAATAAATAGGTAATTTTCCTCGCTAAAGCAACCTCGAAAAACACGGAGATGACAAAAACATTTTTCGATAGTCGGAATGTGCGCTGCAAAGATAGTAAAAATTACAAAAAGTAATCAAATCATTCTCGTTTTTTTGTGTTCAAACGGCAAAAAATACCATTTCCGCTATCTGCAACTAACATAGAATCGAGGCAAATTGTGAAAAAAAAGGTTCCAAATGTTACAAATTGCACGTTTTATTGAAGAATTATGGGATGCACAGTTGCAAAATTCGTTCGAAATAGCTATCTTTGCCCCTGTTGAATATATTACCTGTTGAATACATAATTCTATCCACATGAAAAGAACAGTTTTTCTCAGCGCTTGCCTTCTGGCAGCCACAAGTCTCTGGGCACAACGCCCCATGACGCCCCCTTCGGGTGGCAAGGCCATCAGTGATCACTTGATCGGAATCTTCTTCGAGGACATCAGCAACGCAGCCGACGGCGGCCTCTACGCCGAGCTGGTGCAGAACGGCGCCTTCGAATACAGCGCCGGCGACCGCGACGGCTGGGGACCCGGCACCTCGTGGCGTTTCGTTCGCCCCGGACACTCTGCCGGTACCATCACAACCCTGCAGGCCAATCCTGTGCACCCGAACAATCCGAACTACATGCGCATCCTCATCGAGCGCGTCGGACACTACTATGACTTCAACGGCTGGACAGGCGTAGGCCTCCAGAACGACGGCTTCAACGGCATGAACGTGAAGGCCGGCGCCAAGTACGACTTCAGCGCCTTCGTACGCAACGTGAGCGGCGAGGCCAAGGAGGTGCGCGTAGCCCTCGTTGTACCCGGTCGTGAGCCAAAACTGCTGGCCGACCAGACCTTCACCGTCAGCAACAAGGACTGGCAGCCCATCGAGGGCACCCTTGAGGCAACCGCCGACTGCCCGAATGCCGTCCTCCAGATCCTCGTGCTCACCAAGGGCGAGATGGATATCGATGCGGTGTCGCTGATGCCCGAAGATACCTTCATGGGCCATGGCCTTCGCAAGGACCTTGCCGAGACGCTGCAGGCCATGCATCCGCGCTTCATGCGCTTCCCCGGCGGCTGCGTCGTTCATGGTGGCGGCGACGGCTTCTGGGACACCTATCGCTGGAAGACCACCCTTGGCCCCAAATATCAGCGCAAGCACCTCAAGAACACCTGGAACTACCATCAGAGCATGGGACTGGGCTACTTCGAATACTTCCAGTTCTGCGAGGATATCGGCATGGAGCCGCTTCCCATCCTGCCTTGCGGTGTCAGCTGCCAGGGCGTCAACGGAGGCTGGGGCATGAAGAACCAGGCCCAGGAGGCTTGTCCGATGTCGGAGATGGACGAATGGGTTGACGAGGCACTCGACCTGATCGAATGGGCCAACGGCGATGCCACCACCAAGTGGGGACGCCTGCGTGCCGAGGCCGGTCACCCCGAGCCCTTCAACCTGAAGTACCTGGGCATCGGCAACGAGGAGAAGATCACGCCCGAATTCGAGGAGCGCTTCAAGTACATCTACGACAAGGTGGTTGCCGCCCATCCCGAAATCATCATCGTGGGCACCGCAGGCCCCGGCTCGCATCCCGGCAATCCCGACTACGACAATGCCTGGAGATTCGCCGACCAGATTGGACTCCCCATCATCGACGAGCACTACTACGAGCCTACGAAGTATTACCTCGACAGCCGCCAGTACGACAACTATCCGCGCGACCGCAAGACCAAGGTCTATCTCGGCGAATATTCGGCTCAGAACCGTGGCCGCGACAACCAGCTGCTCGATGCCCTGGCCGAAGCCGTCTATCTGATGCACGTCGAGCGCAACGCCGATGTGGTTGAAATGACCTCCTACGCCCCGCTCTTCGCCAGCAAGGACAACCGCAACTGGACGCCCGACCTCATCTACTTCGACACCGAGCGCGTCTATCCCACCTGCAGCTACTACGTGCAGCAGATGTTCGGCGAATCGGCCGGCCAATACTACTACGGCGACTGCGTCACCATCGAGGGTGCCGACAAGCATCAGGAGCAGAGCGTCGTGCTCAACGTGAAGACGCGCGAACTCTTCGTCAAGGTGGGCAATGCCAGCGCCGACTCGAAGGTGGCCACGCTCAACCTCTCCCGTTTCAAGGGCATGAAGAAGGTGGCCGAGCGCACCATCCTCTCGGGCAAGCCCGACGACGAGAACACCTTCGGCAAGCTGACCGTAGCTCCCGTTCGTGACGAGATCCGCGTGAAGTCCCGCATGACACTCAACATCGAACCCTACAGCTTCGTGATGCTCAAGATCAAGCTCTGATGCCGCATGAGCTGCCGGAACATCTTCTCTATAGCCGTCGTCCTCGGCCTTCCGCTGCTGGTCTTTGGCCAAAGCGTCAAGCCGACCGGGGACGATAGCTTGTGGCCAGCCGGGCAGGCCTATCGCCCCACCGACGCCAGCGACGTGACCTCATACAAGGGGTATCAACTGGTTTGGCACGACGAATTCGACACCGAGGGCCGCCCCGGCAAGGACTGGACCTACGAGACGGGCTTCGTGCGCAACGAGGAGCTGCAGTACTACCAGGCCGACAATGCCACGGTGCACGACGGCGTGCTCGATATCGAAGGACGCGTCGAGCGGGTGCTGAACAAGAAATATTATCCCCAGGTCGACAACTGGCGTCACAAGCGCCGCTATGCCGACTATTCGTCGGCGAGCCTCACCACGCAGGGCACCCACGCCTTCCGCTACGGCCGCTTCGAGATTCGCGCCAAGATCCCCACGGCATCGGGTTCCTGGCCAGCCATCTGGCTGCTCGGCAACAAGCACGAGTGGCCCGAATGCGGCGAGATTGACATCATGGAGTACTACATCAAGTACGGGGCTCCCGGCATCCTGGCCAATGCCTGCTGGGGCGGGACGAAGCGCTACGACGGACAATGGGACGAAGGCTACAGGGCCGTGAGCCACTTCACGAAGAAAGACCCGCACTGGACGGAAAAGTTCCACGTATGGCGGCTCGACTGGACACCGCGATACCTCAAGATCTACGTGGATGGCGAGTTGCTCAACACCATCGAGCTCCGCAAGACGCGCAACCAGGGGTGGCAGGGCAATCGCCTGAATCCCTTCAAGTCAGACGAAGAGGACTTCGGCCTCTATCTGATCCTGAATCTTGCCCTGGGTCGCCACGGAGGCACTCCCGACAACGCGCGTTATCCCATCCACTACTACGTCGATTATGTGCGCGTCTATCAGCCCGTACGGGTGGCGTATGAATGCCGGCACATCCTTTAGGACGAATATCTACACACGAAGATAAGAGACGAAACGAGGGCCGCGATGCAGAATCGCGACCCTCTTTGCTTAACTACTCAAGTTTCGCATTTGCTCAACTTGATGGATAATAAGGGATATTAAGGGATATTTGGGGATATTAAGGGACGACACCTTGTTTCCGTTCGGTCACGTCCGAGAGAAGCGCCTAAATGGAATTGGACCCAAGAAACATACGTCCCTTAAAATCCCTTAGATTCCCTTAGAATCCCTTAGAATCATCAACTTTCGTATTTGCGAAAGTTGAGTCATTAATTTCTCAGTATGTGTCTATATTGACCTACCTTTCATACTAATAATTCATGTAAATTCATGATAATTCGTGTTAAGAAAAAGACACATATAATTATCGTTAATTTTGGTTACATACTTAGTGTTTTATTTGATCAAAACAGCCTTGCCGTCAACCACGTTGAGGCCAGTCTGACGCGACTGCAGCTTGCGACCCATCATGTCGTAGGCGGTGCCGCGGGCGACGCCGGTCTGCAGCAGCACGATGCCCGAAGTCTTGTCGGTGATGGTGAGGTCGGCGCTCTGCTCGTCAGCAGCCACTACGAGAACGACGTGCACGTTGTAGTTGTTGCCCTCCTCGCCGATGGTGAAGTTGTTGTCGTTGTTGCCGCGTGCGCAGGTGTAGGGGGTGCCGAAGGTGAGCTGCGTGGGAGCATCCTGTGCCAGGAAGCATTCCCAGGTCTTGTCAATCGAAACCTTGAACATCTGGCCGCCGGGGAACGACTCGATGTCGGTGGTCCAGCTGCCGTCGGCCTGCTGCTCGAGGAAGCTTGCGTTGCTGGTGTCCCAGCCCTGGAATCCGCCTACGAGGCCATACGAGTGCTCGATCGAAGTGCTGCCTTCAACGGCGATGGTGGCGTTGCCGTCCTCCAGGATGGTGAGGGTGAACTTGCCGTTCCTCAGCACCACGCCGGCTGCGAAGCCCGTGTTGTCGCCGCCCTTGTAGAGGTTGTAGGTGTTGCCTGGCTGCATGTCCATGCCGCCGCCACCCAGGGCATCCGTCCACGAGTTGTTCTTCACGATCTTCCAGTCGCCAAAGATCTCGTCAATCGAAGCGGTATAGACGCCTTCGCCCTGCGACTCGAACTTGAGCGGATTGTTCTCGAAGCTCCAGCCCTGCCAGGTGCCGACCATCATGTATTCATCGACCTTCTCGCCAGGTTCGCCCACGGAGATGACCTCGTCGGCGGTGATGCGGAAGTAGTCGAGCGTGTTGTCCGAACCGGGATAGAACTCGAACTTCACGTTGTGCAGCGTCACGTTGTTGTTCTCTGCGCCGAGGTAGATGTTGTTGCCCTGGCCGTCCTCGATCCACTTCAGGGTGTAGTCGGTGCCGGTAGCAATCGGCTCGTTGATGCCGTACTGATAGGTCCAGCCGTCAACAGCGGGGTTCTTGATGATCTTGAATCCCCATTGGCCGGTGGTGAACTCGGCTGCGGTAGCAGCAAAACCGCCATCAGCCTCTACGAACGTGATGCAGTTCTCCGAGAGGCTCCAGCTGTTGTAGTCACCCGTAACGATGTAGGTGTCCTGTGCGTTGGCCATACCGACAAGGGTAAAGGCAGACATCAGAAGAGTAAACAGTTTCTTCATAGCTTTTGTCTTTTAAATTGTTAATGTGTATAAATAGTTAGTGTAAAATGAAGTGCTGAAACAAAGCATAGAATCGTTTCGATATGCGTGGTTTGCGCTGCAAAGATACGGCATTTTTTCGACATTTGCACCTCAACAAAGGTGCCTAAGTGGATAAATTTAGGTGGTAGATTCGTACAACGTATTGTGTTCTAATTGTATATATGCAAAATTCGCGATTTTGAAAGTGGATTGGAAATTATTTTTTTGAACATCATTTTGCCCAAATTGACTCCGTTTTGAGCCCTTTTTTGCCAATTCTGTGCAACAAAATTCGACAACAGACGACGGGTTGTACCTCATTTGGATAAAAAGGATGCAGAAAATTTGGAGGGAATCCATCTGGACCTTATCTTTGTGCAGCTAAGTATGCTCAAGTTTCGCATTTGCTCAACTTGATGGATATTAAGGGATATTTGGGGATATTAAGGGATATTTGGGGATATTAAGGGATATTTGGGGACGTTACCTTTGCCAAAATGGAATTGGACCCAAGAGACATACGTCCCTTAAAATCCCTTAGAATCCCTTAGAATCCCTTAGAATCCCTTAGAATCATCAACTTTCGTATTTGCGAAAGTTGAGTAAGTAATAACCAAGAACACCAACCGACATGAACACACCCACCTTTCTGGCGCTTGCCCTGCTTTCCGTTTCGGTGACGGGCGCCCGTGCCTACAACCTGGATTCCATCTACAACGTGCTGGACAAGGAGATTGCCCGGGCAGACGAATATATCCTGCGGAAGGAACAGCATCTCGCGTCGCTGCAGGAGCGCGTCAATCGAAGTCTCGACGATGCGGCACGCTATGACCTGACCTTCCAGCTGTACGAAGCCTATAGCTCCTTCGACGACCGCAAGGCGAAGAGCGCCCTCGCCGACTGCCTCCATTTGTCGCAGAAGATGGGCGATACCGAGCGCGAGGCCGTCACGCTCTGCTTCCTGGCTTATCAGAACTCCCTCAGCGGCTACTATTCCGAAGCGATCCATTGGCTGGAGGAGGTTCGTGAAGACGAGCTTGCAGGGCCTGCCCTGGGGTATTACTATTACGCCTGTACCCATTCCTACGGCGAATTGGGGCGCTATAGCGACGACGAGACCTTGAGCCAGTATTACTATGGCTTGTCCGACCGCTATCGGGACAGGTTCTTCGAGGTGGCCGACACCACATCGACCTTCTTCCAGGAACGTCGGCTCCTGACGCTCTTGAACTCCCGGCAGGCCGATCGGGCAGAGGAGCGATGCCAGCAATGGGCGGCGATGACGGAGCCGGGCAGCCACGATCAGGCCATCATGGCGTATTTCCGGTCGGAGTGCTGCCGCCTGCGCAACGACGAGGCAGGCCGACGCTATTGGCTGGCCCTGTCGGCGATCTACGATTGCCAGAATGCCGTGACCAACCAGGCTTCGCTCTGGACGCTGGCCGACCTTACCTCGAAGGATGGCGACCTCGAGCGCTCGAACCGCTACATCGAATATTCCTGGCGATGCACGACCTTGTTCGGCGGCCATACGCGTTCGTGGCAGGTGTCGCCCGTCATCACCACCATCAACAACAATTATCGCGAGAAGCTGAGCAAGAACAATCGTACGCTCAGCGTGCTGCTGGGTGCGGTCAGCCTGCTGGCGGTGCTGCTGCTCGCGTCGTTCCTCTTCCTCTACAAGCGCAACAAGCTGCTCGCTGCCGCCCGGAACGAGCTGCGCCGCATCAACGGCAAGCTCAACCACCTCAACACGCAGCTCAACGCCTCCAACCAGCAGATGATGCAGGTCAACGCGCAGCTCCACGACTCCAACCGCGTCAAGGACGAATACATCGGCCGTTTCCTCGACCTCTGTTCGCGCTACATCGACAAGCTCGACGCCTATCGCCTCAAGGTCAATCGCCGCCTCAAGGCCAACCAGCTGAAGGAACTGCAGCGCATGACCAGCAGCGAGGAACTGCGCGAAACCGAGACGCGCGAGCTCTTTGCCAACTTCGATGCCGCCTTCCTGCGCCTTTACCCCAACTTCGTCGAGGAGTTCAACACCCTGCTCCGTCCGGAGTTCCATCAGCAGTTAGGCCCCGACAGCCAGCTCACCACCGACATGCGCATGGCCGCCCTCATCCGCCTCGGCATCGACGACTCCGCCCGCATCGCCGCCTTCCTCCACCTCACCCCCAACACCATCTACAACTACCGCGCCCGCCTCAAGTCCCGCGCCGCCTGCACCCGCGACGAGCTGGAGGACAAGATCCGCGAAATCGGGTTGCAGAAGGAGGGGAAGTGATTCGGCATTGGCCGAAAAGCAGCGCCCGTGCTCCGTAATGGAGTGCGGGCGTATTGTTGTTATAGGGAAGTCTCGCCGAATTTGCGTTTGTACTGCTCCGTCTTGCAGTAGCAGTTCGACACTTCGTCGAAGAAGATGTAGTCACGAGCCATCCACGTGCGCAGGGTGGAGTCGCCATCCCCCTTGCGGCCCTGGCTTGCACGCATCTGGCGGTACTGCTCCTTCGAGAACTCGTCGGGCAGGAGGTTCAGCAGGTTCTGGGGACCCGACTGCTGCTGCATCTCCTTCTCCTCGTGCAGTTCCTTTTCGAGCTGCTGTCCGAAATAGAGCATCTTGCACCAAAGGTTATACCGTTCCGACCATTCCACGAAGTCGGCAATCGCCTTGCTCCAGGAGTAGCCGTGCGCCACGTAGAGCACCATTCCCTTGAGCCATGCGATGACGTTGGCACGATAGGACAGGATCTTGTAGGCTTCCGATTCATAGAGGCGTGCCGTTTCCTTGTTCTCACCTCTCATCTCTTGGGAAAGCTTCTTCGCCTGCGGGCATTCGATGCTACCGTTGGCTGCCTCCAGCCGGTCGATGTAGGGCTTCAGCTCGGCGGCGAAGTTCTGGTCGTAGATGCCCATGATGGGAGCCTCATCGTCGTTGTCGTCGTTGAGGATGATGGTCGAGATGTCGAGGCGGCTCATCGTGCCGTCGTTCACCATCTTGTAGAAGAACTTGCGGGCATTGGGCGGTGTGGTCGAAGCGTTGAAGTTCCAGCGCAGCGGAGCAATGCCGCTCACCGAATCGGCGCCCACGCGCTCCTGACCTGCCAGCGAGTTGTCGAATGCCTTTCGAATCAGCAGTCCCACCTCATCGACGTTGTTGCGCGAAGTGACCTTCTTCAGCGCCTCCACCTCATCCACGATGGTGTAGATGTAGCGTTCGCCGTTGTTGTGGGCATCGACGATGCGCTGGTTGAACACGGCATCCGTAAGGTTGTCGATGAGCATCTGGATGCAGATGTCGGTCGGGCGCGGGTCCTTCTTCTGCTTCGCGCCCGGGTTCTTCTGCTTCCATTCGGCTTCGCGCTGGCGGTTGGGGATGTCGCGCTGACGGATGTCCTCCATGATGAACTCGATGGGCTTCTTGATCGAACCCTTGCCTATCGACTGACGGCCGATGAGCACGTGCATGAAGGTGGCCTCATGTTCGACGTTGTCCCAATAGGAGAACTTAACTCCGTGAAGATGAGCGGCTAAGGCTGGAAAAACAGCATTCGCCACGGCAGGCTTGTAGTACCAGGGCACCTTGCTCGTCAGCAGCTTGATGAGAGGCGGCAGGCGTTTTGGCATGGGTGGCGGCGTGTTCATCGTGCCTCCGCAGGCCTTCACAGCGGCTTGGGTCTTCAGCGCAGCCAGCACCTGCCTCAGGCGGTAGGGCATACCCCTGCGCGGCTCCTTGAGGGCATTATCGATAGTCTTGCGCCATTCCTCTTCGCCCGATGGTCCCCAATAGTTGGGAATCACGGCCAGCATCTTCGCGAGCGAATATTCGCAGATGGGACGCAAAGTCATCGACAGCTCGTAGGTCAAGACATTTCGGTCGCCCTCAATGGGCGTCTTGCCCTCGTTGAAAAGCTCAAAGTATTTGTCAATGATGTCGCTGAAGAGGATATCCTTGTACTTGGCATCAGGGTCATGCGCAATAGCCTGCCGACTCGTTGACCCGTTGTCCTGCTGACTCGTAGACCCGTTGTCCTGTTGACTCGTTGACTTTGAAATAGGAGAATTCGAACTGTAGCACTGTAGCGCTGTAGCGTTTCCTACTTCGAACAGCTTATCATCGAGGAAGAGCAGGTCGTCCTTGTCGGCGGTCGTGGTGAAGAAGACGCGGGTAACGTCCTTCGCACCCTCATCGAACTTCACGCCCAGCAGCTCACTTGCCCAACGGAGGTTGTCCTCCTGCGAAAGGTCCTCGCGCCGACGGAACACCAGGTGGTAGCCCTTCGAAGCCGAACGCTCCAGCATGAGCAAGCCCAGCTCCTCGCGCTTCGCCATCACCCGATCGGGCACACCCTGCATCTGCTTGTCGAGCCATTCGCGTGCCTCCTCGGCCGAAAGGTCGGCGGGTGCCACGAAGTCGATGTCCATGCCCACCGTACTCGATGGCTGCTTGCTGCCCTTCAGGCTTCCATCCTCATTGGGCAGGCAGCTGTAGTTCATCTGCACCAGCTTGTTCTTCTGCAACTTATCACCATCGCGAACAAGCTTTACAATAGCCTTCTGGCGCTCGCTGCCGCGCAGGGCAAGATACTCCTCTCGATTGAGGACGGGGCGCATCATCTTCGCCCCGTTTTGATAATAAATAATGTGTACACTCATAATCAAACTACCATTTAGTCTCGGTTTCGCGTGATTGAACCCATTCCTGCATCTGCTCCGATTCGTTTTGCAGAAGTGCTTCGATGAGGTCCTTGCCCAGTTTCTTTGGGAAACGCAGCTGGAAGATCACTTGGTCGTTGGTCTCTTTCACCTCGCCATGCGGCGTGTGGAAAAGCGACTTGTATCGACGTCCGGTGCCCGTTTCAAAGGGGCGGAAGTGCGACGTTCCATTGTCCTCGGTCACCATTCGTCCCTTTTGGCTAAGGACGGTAGCACCGCTGATGATGTGCTTGCCCAACTCGAAGCCACAAGGCGTGATAATGATGTTGCCGTTCAGATAAAAGACCGTTTCGGTCTGCATACCGACGTTGTCAATAAATACTTTTTTTGACATAATTCTGAGTTGATTGCGAGAGAAGTTTTGAGAAAGGCGCCTGCACCGAATCCGGTGCTCAATTGATTCCCTCGACTTCAACTCAAGTGAAACATTTTGTTAGATCACATGCACGTCCGTAGCGACGACGTCCTGATAGGACACTCCATTCGATTCATGCGACTGGAATCGCAGCGCTGCCACCACCAGGTCGCCTGCTACGAACTTGCACAACGCGAGGTTGCCGAACAACGCACAAACGTATTCGTCCTCGAACTCACCACCAAGCTCCTTGAGCCTGATCACCGACTTGGCCACCT
>JAEEGK010017772.1_pt1 | contig 15463 bp, 14 predicted proteins | sample 8958771 | NCBI WGS metagenome assembly JAEEGK01 (sample SAMN16246547, study PRJNA631951) | gut metagenome | biome: gut microbiome; feature: rumen; material: SC-attached | host: Bos | place: Iran: Karaj | collected 2018-10 | reverse complement strand
TGTTTGGGGGCATTGTTTGACCGATGCTTTCAAGAAAGTGTGGTTCCTGCATACCGAAGAATGTCGCCAATGGTTATCGAAAGGTGCAAAATTGGTCTTCTTGTTGCCCGATAATGAGGAACTTAGGAATTATGCGAAGCATTTATATGAATTGGCAAATATCGACTTGAGTCAGTTGATTCCGGTACGAGCGGTGACAAGATTCCGACAGGTGATTATTCCAGACAATAGCATCGTTGGGACTCTATCTAAATTTCATCAATGGCAATTTTCTTATGCGCCAGAATATGTAGATGTTTTCAATACAATCAAGAGAAATCTTTCGAAAAAAGTAGTTGCTGGCACGGAGACATTTAAGAGAATTTACTTGACGCGTACTGGAATTGATACCAAAGGTCGGGAATATGGAGAAAAGACGTTGGAAACGGTGTTTCGCAAGATGGGATTCCAGGTCATTTCACCAGAGAAATATTCTTTGGAACAACAATATTATTTGCTGAGTCATTGTGAGGAGTTGGCAGTGACCGAGGGTTCGATTTCACATTCTGCTATATTTTGTCGGCCTGGTACAAAACTGATATTGTTGCGCAAGTCATATTATGTCAATGGTTATCAGACTATCATCAATGAGGTGGCAGATTTGGATGTGACTTACATTGACGCACATCGTAGTTTGCCAGAAATGCAATATGCTGCCATGTATGGTCCATTCTACATGTGTGTCACCCCCGAACTGGAGCGGTTCGTCGGTTACCGGATACCCCATTTGCCACTTTGGTTGAGACCCTCTTGGTGGTGGTTCTGCAACCGCAATCGGAAAATAGTACATAGAATTTGTAACTTTTTTGGATATAATCTATCATGGGACAGATAACAGTTACCTCTCCGCTTCTGCCAGATTTGCAGGAGTTCAATGCCCTTTTGCAACAGATTTGGGACAAGAAGTGGATAACGAATAATGGAGATTTTCATAAACAATTGGAGAAGGAACTGGCTGAATATCTGGGCGTTCCTTATCTCAGCCTCTTTACCAATGGAACATTGCCTTTGATTACTGCCTTGCAGGCCATGCGTATCACAGGAGAGGTCATCACGACGCCATATAGTTTCGTGGCAACGACACACTCCCTGTGGTGGAATGGCATCAAACCCGTCTTCGTGGATATTGACCCCAAGACGGGCAACCTGAACCCAGACAAGATTGAGGCTGCCATTACTCCTAAGACGACAGCTATCCTGCCGGTGCATGTATATGGTACTCCGTGTGATACGAAACGTATTCAGGAAATCGCAGATACATACGGACTTAGGGTGTTGTATGACGCCGCTCATGCTTTCGGTGTGAAGGTCGATGGCGAAAGCGTACTCAAAGCAGGAGATATGTCCACGTTGTCGTTCCATGCCACTAAGGTGTACAACACCATTGAGGGGGGTGCTTTGGTCGTCCAAGACGAACAGACCAAGAAACGTATTGACTACTTGAAGAACTTCGGTTTTGCCAACGAGGTGACGGTGGTGGGTCCTGGCATCAACTCGAAGATGGACGAGGTGCGTGCTGCCTATGGTTTGCTCAATTTGAAACAAGTGGACCAATGTATTGAGGCGCGAGGTCGTGCCGATGCCTTCTATCGGGAGGCGCTGAAAGGGGTTCCAGGCATCTCTATGTTGGAACCGACGCCCCATACGCGTCACAATTTCAGTTATTTCCCTATCTTTGTCGACGAAAAACAGTATGGCATGTCGCGTGACGCGCTGTATTTCAAGATGAAGGAGCACGATGTCCTGGGACGTCGATATTTCTATCCGTTGATTTCCGAGTTCTCAACCTACCGTGGTCTGGAATCGGCCAATCCTGAGAACCTTCCTGTTGCACATCGCTTTGCCAATACGGTCATCTGTTTGCCAATGCACCACGCCCTTTCGACCGAAGATTTGAATAGAGTAGTGGAGTTGATCAGGAAGTAAGCCCATCCCTTAGAAGCAGTTTTTCGATGAATCAGGAGTTGAATTTGAATATAGACTATATATATGACGTCAATAAATACCAGTTTGAGACGATTTTGAAGGATTTCCACAAAATAGAGGGAGGTGGAGGAGTCCTTTATAAGGAGAATTGCAAACTGCTTCCAGATGGAAAGATAGAGGACGTAAATGTAATCAACACGGATAAAAAAGCCATCTATTTAGGTAATTTCCTAAATATTTGGGGACACTGCATTACGGACAATCTCAAGAAATTTTGGTTCTTGTTGACGCCTGAATGTCAAAAACTGAGGGAAGATGGTTTCGAACTTGTTTGTACTCTGTTCAAGGATGATAAATTGAATAAGAACTTTGTTGATTTATTATCGTATTTGGGTATTAAAGAAATGGATATCCAAATAATAAAGGAACCGGGGTGTTACAAGACATTAGTTGTGCCACAGGACAGTCTCAACCATTGGCATTGGTATTATCAGGAGTTTAAGGATACGATAGATCGTATTACGTCGCAGATTGAAGTAGATCTCCGTTCTCCGAAGAAATTGTATTTTTCGAGGACACAATTGAAGGATAATGGAAGAAGGGATTTTGGCGAATCAATGATTGAGAATGCCTTTCGATTATTGGGTTATACGATTGTGTACCCCGAGAAACTATCTCTAAAAGAACAACTTGTCCTATTGAAAAGTTGTGATTCTTTTGCTGCAACCGATGGAAGTGTCGCTCATAATGCGATGTTTTGCAGAGACAAAATTGAATGCATTGTCATTAGTAAAATGAGTGGCGCCATTCCTTATCAATATTCCATTATGGGCATGAGGCAATTCAAGTCATATTATATTGACGCACATTTGTCCATATTTAATGTTTTCGCTCCTTGGCATGGCCCCTTTTATATGTTTATGAGTGACAACATGGTAAGATTCTGTCAGGATAGGGGAGTTCGCTTAACGCATCATTTTTCAATCAGACAGTATTTGAGATATCTGTTCGCTTGTTTTTATCAATTTCTCAGGTATCGCCTTCGCCCTCGGATGATTTCCCATTCCGATTATTATGTGCCTATGTTGAAGACGGAAATCAAAAGGCGGTTTAATGAAGTTTTTTTCGGTAAGTAGAATGATAGATAACTACTTGTTATGCTTCCAGATATTGCTGCTATTATATTGACCTATAATGAAGAGATTCACATCGAGCGGTGCATCCGTTCGGCACTACGGGTGTGTCGCGAAGTGTGGGTGATAGATAGTTACAGTACGGACCAGACTTGTCAGATTGCCGAGGAAATGGGTGCCCATGTCGTACAGCATCCTTTTGAAAATCAGGCGAAACAGTTCAACTGGGCTATTGATACGTTGGATATCAAGACCGAGTGGATATGGCGCATTGATGCCGACGAAATTATTGAGGATTCGTTAGTCCATTTGGCCAAAGCCGGAATGCCTACAACGACGGCCGAGGGTGAACCTGTGAGTGGCATCTATGTCAACAAAAAGATCATCTTTATGGACCGACCTCTGTTGCATGGAGGTTGGTATCCTGCTCCCCAGATCAAGATAGTGCGTAGGGGGTATGGTCGAAGTGAAGATAAGTTGATGGATGAACATCTGGTAGTGACTTCGGGCGCAACCATCAGTTGGAATGGCGACCAGACGGACTGGAACTTGAAACCTTTAGACTGGTGGTGGGAGAAGCATCTCGGCTACGCTAAAAGGGAGGCCAAGATGCAGTGTTTGGAGAAGTCGGATACTTCGAAAAAAGCCCTTGCAGAGGTCAATGGACGGCTATTTGGAACCAATGCAGAGTTCAAGCGTTGGATGAAAAATCTGTATAGTCATTGCCCCAGATATCTACGTGCCGTAGTTTATTTCGTTTCTCGCTATTTCTTCATGTTCGGTTTCTTGGATGGCTATGCAGGTTGGTATTGGCACACCCGTCAGGGTTTGATGTACCGCTGGATGGTCGATCGGGAAATCGGGAAACTTAAAGATTCGTTTAACAAATAGTTTTATTAACCCCTAATACCTCAAAATTATGAAAAAGAATTTTCCTGTGGATGGTAAGTTTACTTTGATTGAACTTCCTTATAGCGCCAATGCGTTGGAACCAGTTATCTCGGCACAAACGATTGGTTTCCATCATGGCAAGCACTTGCTTACGTACGTCAATAATCTGAATAAACTCCTGGAGGACAGTCCGTTGAAAGGTAAGCCGCTGGAAGAGGTCGTCTGCGCTTCCGAAGGTGGTGTATTCAACAATGCGGGACAGATATTGAACCACAATCTCTATTTCATGCAGTTCGCTGCCCCTCGTCAGGGAAACAAACCAGTCGGAAAACTGGCCGCAGCCATTGAGCAACAGTTCGGGTCGTTCGAAGCTTTCACCAAGGAGTTTGAACAGAAGGGTGCTACCCTTTTCGGCTCTGGTTGGGTATGGTTGGCCGCCGATGCTGAGGGTAAACTCCAGATTGTGCAGGAGGGAAATGCCGGCAACCCGTTGAAGCGAGGATTGACTCCACTCCTGACCTTCGATGTCTGGGAACATGCTTATTATCTGGACTATCAAAACCGTCGTGCCGACCACCTCGCATCCCTCTGGCAGTTAGTCAATTGGGAGGAAATCGAGCGCCGATATACAGAATAAAAATGACCTGCGTCAACGTCATTAACCGATATTTATTAGATTAGGTTTTGCCTAAAAGATGATTAGCAGCAAAAAGATATATATAGTCAATCTATGCTTGGCTGTGTTGCCCAACAGCGGGTGTCAGAAGTTGAAGACCAAACTGTTGCGGTGGGCTGGAGTCAAGGTGGGACAACAGGTGGAGGTCTTTCAGGGTGTCAAGGTGCAAGGTATTGGCGAACTGGAATTGGGCGACCGCTGTTTCATCGGGCATGAGGTGTTGTTCATGCTCAATGCCGGTAGTAAGGTCATCGTTGAGTCGGAAGCCATCGTGGGCAGCCGGAGTACGGTAATAACTGGTTTCCATCCAATTACGCCAGAAGGACCACGCATCTTGAGTCGCGAGGGAACTTGCAGCATCGTGCGTATCGGTCGTGGGTGTAGTGTTTCGACCCAATGTGTCGTGTTGCCAGGTGTGACGGTAGGCGAAATGTCTATCGTTGCAGCAGGTGCCACGGTGACCAAAGATGTTGAACCTTATACGATGGTGGGAGGTTGTCCTGCCAAGTTTATCAAATCGGTAAAGGGTTAACGTTTAAGGGTTAACGGTTATCCCCCTTTTTCGTTATCGTTATCGTTTTCGTTCAAGGATCTATGCTCAGTAACAGAAACATCGCCATAGGGACATTTTTATTGCTCTTTGCCTTCATGCAAGTGCTGTGGGATGTGCCGTCCCCCCTGCCAACCAACCAGTTGTTCATGATATTGGGCATGGTGTTGGTGCTGAGCAGAAGTGGTGCCGACGACCGTGTCCTCAATTGGTCGTGCATCCTTTTCTTGGGTGCCATCGTGCTGAGCATCGTAAGCAACCAGATACCTCCTTTCTTCAAACCATGGCAACGACTGTTGCAGTTCGTCTTCTTGATGGTGGCCGTTTCGCCAATGATTGAGGGTCAACTGGTTAACCGTCTGCGTCGTCACATGACGATGGGTGTCCTTTGGGCCTGCGGCATCGTGGCAGTAGTCAGTTTCTTGACCTATCTGACTGGGCAAGGTCGGTACTTGGGTGGTATCATTCAAGGCTATATGGGCATCACCTCTCACCCCAACTTCCTGGGCATGTTTGTCATGGTGGCCATGGTGTGGTTCTCTTCTCTCTATTTCCGAAGCACCGAGAACTGGGAGCGAATCACTTGGGGCGGTTGTTGGTTGGCGAGTCTCATCGTCATATTGCTCTCAGCCTCACGCAGTTCCACCGCCTGTGCCTTGCTGGGTACCTTGCTGGTGGTCTATCTCCGTTTCCGCAAGAACATGGGTAAACTTTTTACCGCAGTCGTGGTTCTGTTTGTTGCCTTCATTTTTTCGGTACCGAAGTTGCTGCCCTACATGAGTACCATGATGCAGAAGGGCATGAGCCGCCAAAGCGATACCGCCGATGCCCTGGTGGCTGCCACCCGAGGTTCCATTTGGGACCTGAGAATCATAGAGTTACGCGAGAGTCCCTGGGTAGGCGTGGGGGCCTTCAGTTGCGACATCAATCTGCCGAACGCCGACATTTTCTATACCGAGAGTACGGGTTCCATCGAGTTGGGCAGTTCCTATCTCGGTCTGTTGTCCCAGTTGGGCTGGATTGGATTTCTCTGTTTCATGGTGGTGGCTATTCCGATATTGGTCAAGACCTTACGCTATGCGTTGAACGAGAATACTCCCTACGCCCAGTTGATGGCGGCTCTGATGATACCTATCTTCATCCACATGTCGGTCGAGGGGTATGCCATCACGGCAGGAGCCGTGCAATGTGTCATCCTCTGGATGGTCTTAGGTGCTGCTAATCAATGCGATAGGGTGGCCGACTATCCTGTCTTGTGGGAAAAAGAGGACCCCATCACACCGGCTCAGTATCAACGATATAAGGAAGAGGAGGAAGAATAATTGGGCACTATGGAACAGCAGATTCCCATTTTATTGACCGCTACTATCGACCCCCAGGGTATGCAGGGAGCGACCTTCTCAGTCGAAGAGCGAGCAGCGATGTATGTCGATGCCTTGCAGTTCTATATCAAGACGTTAGGCGACGGTCCGCAGCCCTGCATTGTCTTTGCCGAGAACTCCCATTCGCTTGCCGTGGTGCAGCGGCAGGTGGATAGTCCGTTGGTGGAGTGGGTCGATGCCAGTGGCGACGAATATGACCAAAGCCGGGGCAAGGGATACAACGAGACCTGGTTGATACGCAAGGCCATAGCGAAGTCCGATACTATTCAGAAAGCAGGTTGTTTCTTCAAGGTGACAGGTCGCCTCAAGGTATTGAATATCAATGCGCTGTTGCAGGAAGTGGCCAAGGCTCGTCCCGCTGCTCAGTTCCGTGCCGATTGCAAGGACCACAACGTCTATCGGTGGTTGCATCTGCCCATCAATGGTCATGTAGGCGAGTGCCGTTATTGGTTTGCGACGACGGCGTTCTTCCATGCTTATATGTGGAAATATCAACCACTTATGCACGATTATGAGCCTGCGGCGGAAGGCGACCGCCCTCTGTTTCTGGCCGAAGATGCCATGTTGGCGGTGTGTCGTGAGAGCCGGGGTCGGACAGGTTGCAAAGACCGATTTCGCTGTCAGGCACGCATCTCGGGCAAAGGCGGTCACGCGTTGGGCCAGGGCATGAGCTTTTTCTACAGCACCGACAACGACAGTTTCGCCTTGCGTTTCAAGTGTTTCCTGCGCCAACTGTTGCGTTGGTTGTTGCCTTTCTGGAGGTGCTGATCCCTTTCCTCTGTCATCGTTCCTATTATGACCTACCGTTCATCCTATACTCAGCAGGGCATGAGGAAAGCCTGAGAAACTCCTCAGGTAGCCCAGAGGTCCCTGATTTTAGGGGAGCTGCGGGGGACCTGAATGTCTGCTGATGCGGTGCTCATGACCTGCTGAATAGTGGGTTAGCGTAGGGTCGATGGTGGGTCAACGGTGGGTCGATGGAGATTCTGTAGAGGATTGAGGTTGCTTGATTTAATTATTTTGACCATGAATGAGAAAAGATATATTGACAAAGTGACTTTGGGCATCAAGGTGCGACGCGGCTTGTGGAATGTGGTGAGCGCCTTGCTGTTCCGTCCGTTCGGGACGAAGTTGTTTCGCCTGTGGCGCCTGTCGTTGCTGCGGTTGTTCGGTGCTCGGGTGAGTTGGCGGAGTGATGTCTATGCCTCGGCTCGGGTGTGGGCACCGTGGAACTTAACGTTGGCCGACGGTGCTTGCCTGGGGCCGCATGTCATCTGTTACAATCAGGCGCAGGTGGTGTTGGGCAAGGATGCTTGCGTCTCGCAATATGCCTACCTCTGTACGGCGGGCCACGATGTGCGTGGCGCCGAAGAAAATGTGCCCCTCAATAGCGCCGATCAAGGATTGGTGGTGGCCGACATCGTAGTGGAAGAGGGTGCCTGGGTGGGCACGCAAGCCTTTGTGGGCATGGGAGTTACGGTCGGGCAGAGGTCCATCGTCGGTGCCCGTGCCAATGTATTTAAAGATGTGCCAGCAAATGCAGTCGTCTATGCTCCTGTCGGTCATTGTGCCAGTCTATAATGCGGGCGAGTATCTGATTCCGTGCATCGAGAGCCTGATTGCGCTGCCTGTCGAGAAGGAGGTCATTGTGGTCGATGACGGTTCGACGGACGGTGCGGTGGAGCGGTTGGCGGAGAGAAATTTCCCTGACGTGAAGGTCTATCGGCAAGAGAATCAAGGGGTAAGCGCGGCGCGTAATGAGGGCATGAAGCATGCTTGCGGCGAGTGGCTTTGGTTCGTCGATGCCGACGACAGCGTTGAACAACCCATTCTGCCTTTCGATTGGAGCGAAGTGCCCGACCAGGTCAAGCTGTTGACCCTGCCCTACGTTTGGGAACAGGACGGAACGGCGACACACTATGCAGCCAAGGACGACGACGTGCCTTACAACTTGTGGCGCTGTATGTTCCGCCGGCAGGCAATAGAACGGCATAATCTCCGTTTTACCCTTGGGCGACGGTATGCCGAGGACCAGGAGTTCATCCTGCACTATCTTTTGGCCGAGGCAGGAGAAATCCGGTCGGTAACGACCCCTACGTACCATTACACGATGCGTGCGACGGGGGCAATGAAGAAAAAAAACACCCGAGGACAGCAACGTCGCGACGTGACGTGCGTCCTGTTGGGCTTTGTGGGTCGCGCCCTGTGTCGGGGCAAGATACTGGAGCCGTGGGTGCAAGGACAAATTAAACGATTATTAAAGACCATAAGTGTGATATGAGACTTAGTATTGTGATGCCCATTTACAATGTGAGTAAATGGCTTGGACGATGTATAGCGTCCATTAGAAACCAAGGCCTTACGGCCGAAGATTATGAGATCATTGCCGTCAATGACGGTACTCCCGATGACTCGATGGAGGTGCTCGAAGCCTTCCGCCGCGAGGAGGAGAAGTCGGGCGAACCGATTGCCCCCTGGATCATCATCAACCAGGAGAACCGAGGACTCAGCGCTGCCCGCAATGCCGGTCTGAAGGCGGCGCACGGCACCTATGTCTGGTTCGTGGACAGCGACGACTATCTGGAACCTGGCAGTTTGAAGAAGTTGCTCGAAAAAGCCGAAAAAGGGCGTTTGGACGTGCTCTGCTTCGGTCTCCAGTTGGTGAGCGAGAAGGGCGATATCCTGCCTTACCCTATTCCCGACCATTCGGAGGGCAAGACGCTGAAGGGTGAGGAGTTCATGCTCCAGGTCGATATGCCACCTGCTGCGTGGGCTGCACTTTACCGTCGAGGTTATCTCCAGATGAACGGCTTGAAGTTCTACGAGGGTCTGTTGCATGAGGATCAGGAGTTTACGCCACGAGCTTACTTCAAGGCACGGCGCATCGCCTTCGACCCCGTTGTGGCTTACAACTACGTGCAGCGTGAGGGCTCCATCATGAAGAGTGCCAACCCCAAGAAATCGACCGACATGCTGATTATCTGTCAGCGGTTGTGGGATTTTGCGATGGAGAACACGCAGATAGAGAGTTCCATTCGTTACCTCTTCATCAACCGCATCTCTTTCCTCTTCTCGCAGGTGTTGAGTAACTTCTGCCGTTGTGGTGTGAAGGACTTCCCGGGCGACGAGAAGAAACTGCCCTATTATCCGTTGTCAATCAACAAGTATCTGTCCAAGCGTGAGCGTTACAAGTATGAGCTCATCAACAGCAGCGTTCACCTCTACTTGAGCCTCTACTCGAAGTTTGTCAAGACCGACACGTCGGCGCAGCCGGGCAGTAAGTTGCGACAAAGATAAACCATTCAGCATAGCATATAAACAATCAATTCACTCTATATTTAGGAGAAATCAATTAAACAACTATTCGATGAGATTATTATTTTTTCAAAATTGCGTAAGTCCGCACCAGATGCCTTATATCGAGAATCTTGCCTTGCGTCACCAAGTGACGGTCATCGTCCCCTACATCACCGACGAGTCACGACAGATGATGGGTTGGGGGCATTACGAGACGCATTCGCCGGTCAGGATCATGGTTACGCCCTCCAACGAGGAGGTGCATACCCTCCTGGAGGAGGCGTACAATGGTCGTACCATTGCTTTTTTCTCGGGGATATCGGCTTTCAAGGATGTCAAGCGCTGGTTCCTGATGAGTCTGGATTATGAGATTGAGCGTGCTGTCATTACCGAGGCACCCTACACCTTCAAGTATCCGCTCTGGATGCACAAGTTGAGGTTCCTGTTGCAGGATTATCGTTACATCAAGTATATCAACTACTTATTTGCCATTGGCGCCCACTGCGAAGAGTATTATCGCATCTGGAACGGCTCGTGGAAAGTGGTTCCTTTCGACTATTGTGTTGCCCCTCGTCCCGAGGGTACACCTATCCCCTTGGTCGGAAAGGACACCGTCAACTTCTGTTTCGTAGGGTCGTTGGACCGACGGAAGAATGTCAAGGTCATCATCAAGGCTTTTTCGACCTTCATGCACAAACACCGAGAGGCGTGCAAGACTTGCCGACTGGTGTTGGTGGGCGATGGACCAGAACATGCCTCGTTGGAGAAGATGGTCAAGAAAGAGGGCTTGGAAGATATTGTCACCTTCACGGGAACCCTGCCGATGTCGTCGGCACGACAGATTATCTCGCAGAGCCATGTCTTGATCCTGCCTTCGCTCTACGACGGTTGGGGAGCCGTTGTGAATGAGGCACTTATGGAGGGTACGATGGTCTATTGCAGTGACAAATGTGGTGCCTCGGTGCTGATCGATGCTCCCAGTCGCGGACGAATATTCTCGCCGAAGGACAGTGCCGCATTGGCTAAGTTTCTGTGGAACGATTATGGGTTCTTCCTGGACGAGAAGAAGTCGTCACACCGTCGTGAGGCACTCCGCTCTTGGGCTGAACAAAATATCGGCCCTGAGGCGATGGCCAAACGAATGGAGGAGGCCTTGAAACGAAGAAGAGAGAGTACTTCGTGTTAATACGGAGTGTTAATATTCGCTGCGCTCATGTTAATACTCACTTCGTTCGTGTTAATACGATGTGTTAATACTGCGTGTTGAGGTTTCCCATTGACAGCAAACTACTCTACTCTTTACTCATTACACTCTACTCTTTACCAGATACATGCTTGTCCTTCAGTTTATTCCGTCGCTCAATGCTTATGACGGTGGCACGACCACCTACATGCAGCAGTTGGCACCTGCGTTGGGCCGACTCTGCACGCTGCATGTCTGCGCCTTGGGGCAGACCGCCGACTTCGTGAAGTTGGAGGGGTGCGAGGTGCATGGCATCACGGGTAGTCTGTGGCATTATCGACAGATGAGGGGGGAGTGGATGTCGTTGCTCGAACGACTCCAGCCCGACGTTGTGCACTTCAACTGTTGCTGGATGCCGCAGGTGGCGTGGGCGATCGGTTGGACTTGTCGGTATGCGGAGCAACATCCAGAACATCCTGTCTGCAAGGTACTTACGCCGCATGGCATGTTGGAACCATGGATCCTGCGACGCCATTATTGGACCAAGAAATGGCCTGCTATCTGGCTCTATCAACGACGCGCCGTTCGACAATGTGACTGGTTGGTGGCAACGGCATCGGAGGAACGGCAGCACCTGCTCGACTTAGGTTGGAACCGTCATGTCGAGGTGGTTGAAAATGGCATTGATGTGCGTAGGATTGTGCCAAAAACGGTATGGAAGGCTCCTCGTAAGTTCCTCTTTATGAGCCGCATCCATCCCAAGAAGGGACTGGAGATGTTTCTGGAGGCGATGCAGGAGCATCCCGAATGCAGTCTGTCGGTGGCAGGGAGTGGCGAGGAGGCTTACGTCGCTCGGTTGAAACAGCGGGTCGTCCAAGGAGGATTGGATGACCGCGTTTGCTTCCTCGGCGCCGTCTATGGAGAGCAGAAATGGCAACTGTTGCGCGACGCCGATGTTGTCGTATTGCCTTCCTACAGTGAGAATTATGGTCTTATCGTTGCCGAGGCATTGGCTTGCGGTGTGCCCGTCATCACCACGACGGGAACACCGTGGCGAAGCTTGCAGGAGCGAAGTTGTGGTTGGTGGGTCCGACCTGACGTCCCGTCGTTGTCGCGCGCATTGGATGAATGTCTCCGGTGCACGTCGGAACAGTTGGGCGAAATGGGAAAAAGGGCGCGATTATTGGCCGAACAAGAGTGCGCTATTGACGTGAAAGTAAAAGCATTGTATAAACTCTACATGGCAAAAAAGTGATTTTTTGCGCTCATTTTTTGTTAAAAAAGAGATTTCTGCTACTTACCCCATTGATTATTAGAATATTTTACTACCTTTGTGCCTTGGTTATAAGTTTTGTAAGCCATCTTTACTTTGCTTTGTCAGGTTTTTGGTATTTTTAATGAGTTCCATAACGACTAAATTAAAACAGTTATTACTCCATTGGTCGTTCTTGTTGGTATTCTTTCCCTCCATTTTAGCAAATGCGTCAGAGAATGAGCCATTTGCTGCGCTTTCTCAGGAGAAACAATCAGACACGAAAGAGGATAATGCTAATAAGACGACTACTCACGGAGACGAGGAAGACACGGAGAATGCTCTTTCTCGACTGAAGACTCGCATCTCATTTACCAAGAAGGAAATGGGTAAGATTTCTGATCCGCGCATCAGAGATCTTTACTGGTATGCCCTGAACGATACCACTGACAAGAAGCGTTACCTCCGTGTGCATTATGCTTTCAACAAGATGGAGGACAACTGGGCCTTTGAGTTCCGTGGTGGTATTCAAGGTGTTGCCATGAACAATATTCCCGAGCGTTTCAGCCTCGGTCCCCAATTTGAAGTTGGTCTAAAGAAGGATTTGCATCCCTACTGGTCTGTCCGATTCGAGACAGGTTGGTCGCACTATTTGCACGAACTCTATACGGCCCACATGAGTACGATGTGGACTCCAAAAGGTCAGTCATCGTATGTCTCTGCCGACCATTGGACAGAGATTGAATACTCCACCGTCGTCCTTCGCGGCGCTATCATGCTCAATGTCATGAACCTCGTGGCGGGTCGAGAGTTGATCTATTCTCCCTTTACGACCTATGTCTATGGAGGTGCCGGTTTCGCCTATTCCTTCTTGAAGTTCGGGCAGCGCGATGGTTCCTGTCTGGTGCCGCAGTGGTACTTCGGTTTGCAGGGTGGTTGGAACTTCAACCAACGTTTTTCCATCAATCTGGACGGCAACGTCAGTTGGCAAGGTGATGACCTGGAAGGCTTTACGACGCAGAACAGTACGTGGAAGATGGCCGCTACGGTGGGCCTCTCTTATAAGTTCTCGAAGATTATTCACTTCCAGCGTATCGGTTATGACGAGACCATCAACAATCGTCCCATCATTGATGCCGAATATGGCGCCGATGGAGATAATCTCCAGTCGCTCATCGAACGAGGTGACGACAAGATTTCGACCAACGTCATCTCGGGCGACATGATTCAGGCCGCCTTCTTCCAGATAGACCGAATCGAGTTGCAGCATACCTACGTCTTGAACCTTGGTTTCTATGCTCAGGTCATCAAGTCGCATCCCGACCAGAAGTTCCTTGTCAAGGGCTTTGCCGATATTGAGGTTGGTTCCATCAAGCGAAACCTGTGGTTGAGTGAACAGCGCGCCAAGGTAGTGGCCGAAGTGTTGGTCAAGACCTATGGCGTCAATCCCGACCAGCTGATTGTGGGTGGCGGCGACTTGGATTACGATATTCCGTTCCTCCGTGAGCATGGACACCACCGTTTCAACCGTTGTACCATTGTCTGCCCATTGGACGAGAACTATCAGATTATCAAGGAGAATACGTTCGAGGACAAGAGCGAGCTGATGGATGGCCGCGTTGCTCCTCCTGCCAAGAATTATTAAGGGGAACCGATGCTTGTTCCCCCTTAGAAGATTGAATTATTAGATTGTAGGACTTGCTTTAACCCAAGCAAAGTTGACCATGAAAGTATCCGTTGTTACCACTTGCTTCAATCGCGAAGACACGATTGGTGGTGCCATCCGAAGTGTGATGGCACAGACCTATCCCGACATAGAGCACATCGTAATAGACGGCGCATCCACGGACGGAACGCTGAAAGCTATTGCCGATTGCGGTTCGACTCGCATCGCCCAACTGGTGAGCGAGAAGGATAGCGGTTGCTATGAAGCGCTGAATAAGGGGGTGCGATTGGCAACGGGTGACATTGTGTGTTGGCTGCATTCGGACGATGTCTATTACGACAACGATGTGATTGCCAAGGTGGTAAAGTGTTTCGAGGAGACCGATTGCGACTTCCTCTATGCCGACGGATTGTTCGTCAGTCCCTCCAATCCGAATTGGGTCATCCGCGATTGGATTGGCGATTCCTATTCCAACGAGAAGATCGTCAACGGTTGGTTGCCCCTGCACACTACTGTCTTTGTCAAGCGCGATGTCTTTGAGCGATATGGCTATTACCGAGAGGATTACGTCATCTCCAGCGATACTTTTTGGCTGTTGAAGTGTCTCTACAAGACCGATATCAAGGTGCATTATATGCACAACTACGTGGTGCGTATGGCCTATGGCGGACTCTCTACCAACTTTTCGAAGACCATCCTCCGTTGGCGCGAGGACTTGGGCATCTATCAACAAATGGGACTTTCACCCCGCAAGTCGTTGATAAAGAAAGTGCTACGCAAGTTCCCGCAATTTGTACGCGCACCCTTTGTCAAGAACAATAATGGGTAGGGTTTAAGGGTTAAAGTTTAACGGTTAACGAAATCTCCACCCCTTAACTAGTATAACTTGAAAGGCGCAGTGAATCAATTGATTCGCTGCGCCTTTCAGTTTTTTCGTTTTCGTTATTGTTTTCGTTCCCTTTGTCACTTGTAAAAAGTTTGCAGAATGTAGTGGGTAGCCTCTTCGTTGTATCTGTAATAGACCTTAGAGTGAATCTTTCCCGTCGAGCAGTGTTCGGAGTCCATCACACGTATCGAGGGGTAGTAGCAAACCTGCAAATGATGCTTGCGGCACAATTCTGCCAGATAGATTTCTTCGCAAAACAGAAAAACGGGATAATCCAGTTGTCCAATGGCATCGAAGAAAGAACGGGTGAAGACCATGAACGATCCATGTCCAGCATAGATAGGTGTGCCTTCGGCATAAGATACCGAGGCGATTTGCTTACGTTTATAGAGCGTCCGTTCGTACAGTTTGCATAGCCACGGATACCTGTACATTATATTTAAAATCTGTAAAGCTCGTTTCGTATAGCGGTTCATTTTTTGGGGATTCTTATCCCTGGATTCCTGAAGCGAGTAGATTTGAGGAGCAATCCAACCGACCTGATTGTTCAGGTTCAATTGCAACAAACGTGCAAAACAATCG
>JAEEGK010017771.1_pt1 | contig 15463 bp, 10 predicted proteins | sample 8958771 | NCBI WGS metagenome assembly JAEEGK01 (sample SAMN16246547, study PRJNA631951) | gut metagenome | biome: gut microbiome; feature: rumen; material: SC-attached | host: Bos | place: Iran: Karaj | collected 2018-10 | reverse complement strand
TCTATTTTGATGAGAAACCTTCCAAGGCCGATAATGTCCTTAAGAAGAAGTTCGATTCGAATATGAAGATGATCGGAAAGCTTATCGAGATCGGAGTTGAGAGCGGAGAGTTTACCTGCGAGGATCCTCTCACTGCAGCCTACAACATCCTGTATCTGATCGAAGGAATGAAGACCACGGCACTTACACTCGGTATATCATCCGATTCCTATGACAGACAGATTCTTTATATCTTAGAGTCACTCGGAGTCGAAGCTTGAAACTGATCACTATATGAAAAACAAGGAGGCTTCAGAAGGGAAAATCTTTTCTGGGGCCTTTTTTAAGAAAGAAGGATACAAAATGAGCGTCAGAAGAGTCTATGTTGAAAAGAAAAAACCTTATGCTGTACAGGCAAAGCACTTAAGGCACGATGTCAGGAATTTCCTCGGTATCAAGATCGATGACATGAGAGTGTTCATCAGATACGATTCCGAGAATATTTCCGATGAAACTTTCGAAACAGCCTGCAAGACGGTTTTTTCGGAGCCTCCCGTTGATGATATTTATCAGGAGAATCTTCCTCTTGATGAGGGAACCAGAGCATTCTCGGTTGAGTTCCTTCCCGGACAGTTCGACCAAAGAGCGGACTCTGCCGTTCAGTGCATAAAGTTCCTCAACGAGAACGAGGATCCCATCATTCAGACAGCCGTTGTATATGCTGTTGTGGGAAATGTTACCGACGAGGAGTTCGACCGTATTAAGGGTTATCTCATCAATCCCGTAGATTCAAGAGAAGCGGGTATGGATAAACCTGACACTCTTGTCGTAAATTATCCCGAACCCGAAGATGTTAAGACCTTTGACGGTTTTGCGGATAGCTCCGAGGATGAGCTTAAGAAGCTCTATGATTCGCTCGGACTTGCTATGACCTTCAAGGATTTCCTTCACATACAGAATTATTTCAAAAACGATGAGCACCGTGATCCTACTGTTACCGAGATCAGAGTGCTTGATACATATTGGTCCGATCACTGCCGTCACACCACTTTCTCTACCGAACTTACCGGAGTTAAGTTTGATGACGGTGCATACAAGGCTGCATTCGAGAAGTCATTCGAAGAGTACATGAACACCAGAAAGGACCTCTTCGCAGACCGTCCCGACAAGTTCTCCTGCCTTATGGATCTCGGAACCATCGCCGCAAAGCGTCTTAGAAAAGAAGGAAAACTCGAGGACGAAGAGAAGTCCGATGAGATCAACGCATGTTCCATCGTTGTTCCTGTTGAGATTGAAAAGGACGGTAAGAAAGAGACCGAAGAGTGGCTGGTATTCTTTAAGAATGAGACTCATAACCATCCCACCGAGATCGAGCCTTTCGGAGGCGCCGCAACATGTCTCGGCGGAGCTATCAGAGATCCCCTTTCAGGAAGAGGATATGTGTATCAGGCGATGCGTGTGACCGGTGCTGCCGATCCCACCAGACCCGTATCCGAGACTCTTCCCGGAAAACTTCCTCAGAAGAAACTTGTCAGAACCGCAGCAAGCGGATATTCATCCTATGGTAACCAGATCGGCCTTGCCACCGGTTATGTCAAGGAAGTATATCATCCCGACTACGTTGCAAAGCGTATGGAGATCGGTGCCGTTATGGGAGCCGCTCCCAGAAAGAATGTTATAAGAGAGAATTCCGATCCCGGTGATATTATCATCCTTCTCGGAGGAAGAACCGGACGTGACGGAATCGGCGGTGCTACCGGTTCATCCAAGGCACACAATGTCAAGTCCATCGATACCTGCGGTGCCGAAGTTCAGAAGGGTAATGCACCTACCGAAAGAAAGATCCAGAGACTGTTCAGACGTCCCGAGGTAACAAAGCTCATCAAGAAGTGTAACGACTTTGGTGCGGGCGGTGTCAGTGTAGCTATCGGTGAACTTGCGGACGGTCTTGTAGTAAATATGGATAAGGTTCCCAAGAAGTATGCAGGTCTTGACGGAACCGAGCTTGCCATCTCGGAATCTCAGGAGAGAATGGCAGTTGTTGTAGCTCCTAAGGACGTACAGGAATTCCTTAAATATGCAGGCGAAGAGAACCTCGAGGCTGTTGAAGTTGCGGTTGTAACCGAAGAGCCCAGACTTGTTCTTCAGTGGAGAGGCAAGGATGTGGTTAATATCGCAAGAGCATTCCTTGATACCAACGGAGCTCATCAGGAGACTCAGGTAGAGGTTGAATCTCCTTCCGCAGATTCTTATTTTGATAAATATGCTCTCGATAAAGTAGCTGAGGATGTTAAGAACAAGGATTACTCCAAGGCTGTTATCGATACTCTTTCTGATCTTAACGAGTGCTCTCAGAAAGGCCTTGTCGAGATGTTCGACTCATCCATCGGAGCAGGCTCTGTTGTAATGCCTTACGGCGGAAAATATCAGCTTACTGAAGAGCAGGCAATGATCGCAAAGCTTCCCGTACTCGAGGGAAAGACCGATACCGTGACCATGATGAGCTATGGATTTGATCCTTACCTTTCAAGCTGGTCACCTTATCACGGAGCTATCTATGCGGTTACCGAATCTCTGGCTCGCATAGCTGCAAACGGCGGTGATGTAAGCAAGGTCAGACTTACTTTCCAGGAATACTTCAGACGCATGGATGAGAGACCGACACGTTGGAGCCAGCCTTTTGCTGCACTCCTCGGATCATTCGATGCTCAGATCGGATACGGACTTCCTTCCATCGGCGGTAAGGACTCCATGTCCGGAACCTTCGGAGATATCGATGTTCCTCCGACACTTGTGTCATTTGCTGTTGATATTTCAAGCCTTAAGACCATAATTACTCCCGAGCTTAAAGCGGCAGGCAACAAGCTTGTTCTCTTTAAGATCAAGAAGGATAAGGATTTCAAGCCTGAGTATGCACAGGTTCTTAAGCTTTACGATGCTGTTTATAAGCTTATTTCCGATAAGGCAATTGTCAGTGCTTATGCACTTGATTCAAAGGGACTTGCAGCTGCTGTAACCAAGATGGGAATGGGCTGCGGACTCGGTGCTAAGATCGAAGCTACGGTTTCGGAAAAAGACGTATTCGGAAACGGTCTCGGAAATATCGTAGCCGAGATTCCCGCTGACAAGGTATCCGAGGTTTCCGCTCTTCTTGATGCGGATGAGTTCGAAGTTGTCGGTGAAGTTATTTCTTCCGGATTCGAATATGCTGATGCAAAGGTTTCTTATGATGACCTTAAGAAGGCATGGACAGGAACTCTTGAAGGCGTCTTCCATTCCGTATCAACCGATGAGAAGGATAAGGTGGAAATCCCCGAATACAAGGCTCCCGAAGTATACGTATGCAAGAATAAGGTAGCTAAGCCCACCGTATTCATCCCCGTATTCCCCGGAACAAACTGCGAATACGATTCAGCTAAGGCATTCGAAAGAGCAGGCGCTAATGCGAATGTAAGGATCTTCAGAAATCTTACAGCGGAGGATATCAGAGAGTCCGTTGCCGAATTCAAGAAGGCAATCTCACAGGCTCAGATGATCATGTTCCCCGGCGGATTCTCGGCAGGTGATGAGCCCGACGGTTCCGCTAAGTTCTTTGCTACCGCTTTCAGGAATGCATCCATCAAGGAAGCAGTAGAAGAGATGCTTGATAAGAGAGACGGACTTGTCCTCGGTATCTGTAACGGATTCCAGGCAATCATCAAGCTTGGACTTGTACCTAACGGAAAGATCACCGGCCAGACTGCGGATTCACCTACCCTGACTTTTAACACCATCGGCAGACATATCTCCAAGATGGCATATATCAAGGTTGTATCCGACAAGAGCCCCTGGCTTCAGGAGGCAGAACTCGGAAGTGTTTATGCTAACCCTGCTTCACATGGTGAAGGACGTTTCATTGCACCCGAGGGAGTTCTTGATGAGCTCTTCAAGAACGGACAGATCGCAACCGTATACTCAGATCCCGAAGGAAATACTTCCATGGACGAGTATTACAACATAAACGGTTCCTTCAGATGCGTCGAGGGTATCACATCACCCGACGGAAGAGTTCTCGGTAAGATGTGTCACTCGGAGCGTATCGGAAACGGTGTTGCAATAAACATCTACGGTGAGCAGGATCTTAAGATCTTCGAATCCGGTGTTAAGTACTTCAAATAATAACGATAAGCGGGCCGATAGTTCATCGGCCCGCATTCACTTATGAACAGGATAAACTATGACAAACTGATGGAGGAGATCTTGGCGGAGAACGCGGGCCGTGTTCTTCTTCATTCATGTTGCGCTCCGTGTTCGAGCACATGTATCGAAAGACTTTGCGACAGATGTGATGTCACGGTTTATTATTACAATCCAAATATTGGTGAAGAAGCCGAATATCTGAAGAGAAAAGAAGAACAGATAAGGCTGATAAACGCATACAACGCAGAGAAAAAAGGGAAATTTGAAATAAAGATCCTGGATGCGGATTACGATCCGGTTTCTTTTTACAGAATTGCGAAGGGGCTTGAGACTTGTCCGGAGCGCGGAGAAAGATGTTTCAAATGTTACGAGCTGAGAATGAGAAGGACTGCCGAGGCTGCTTTATCCGCAGGTTGTTTTGATTATTTTGCAACGACGCTGACGCTCTCGCCTCTTAAGGATTCCGAAGCCATAAACTGCATAGGGTTAAGGATTGAAGCGGATACGGGAATGAAATATCTTCCCTCGGATTTTAAGAAGAGAAACGGCTTTCTCAGATCCATCGAATTGTCCAAAGAGTATGACCTCTACAGGCAGGATTACTGCGGATGTGTATATTCGAAAGCCTCCCGCAGCTGCGCAAAATGCGGAAATTGCGATGAAGTATAGTTTTATGTATAATCTTTAGTAATGTGTTGAACTGTCCACTTCAGATTGAAAGGAACAAATTATGAATTGTCCCAATTGCGGTGCCGGTTTAAAAATACAAAGTAATAAAGCTGTATGTGAATATTGCGGATATGAAGAGCCTCTTCCCGGAGTTCAGAGTTCGGGGAATGATGACTTCTTTAACATGGTTGTTTTTAATGAAAGCTACGGTGGGGAGGAGATCACACTTTCGATCCCCGAGTGTAACATAGGCTTTATCATCAGAGCAGGGGAGGCCGTAGCCAAAGATATTCCCTCCGGTTATCATACGATAGTCGTATCTGCCGGCGGAAAGACCGAGTACAGGTCCGTGTTCATACCGAATGACGGTACCGCGACCAAGGTGTATATAAGCCTTGCGGTATTGGGAATAAGTATCAGAGTCGTTGAACCCGGTGGTATTAACAGATATGGTGATGCAAGCGGGTATTCTTCCAGAAGACTTCCGCCCGACAGAGTCCTTCCGATTCTCGCGCTTGTTTTCAGTATTCTGATCCCTGTCGTCGGTCTGGTATTTGCCATTGTCGATGTAGCACAGACAAAAAGTCAGAAGAAGAAGACGAATTCGATAACTATTGCGTCATTTGTAATAGTCGGCGTAAGATTTGCCTTAATGATAGGAATTTTCATGACCGCAATTTTGGGTTCTATGCATTGATCAGATTTAAGAGTTGGAGATTTACGGATGAAGAAATTACTTGAACTGTTAACCGAGGAAGTCGGTTCTGCTTTTGAGAAGGCAGGTTATAAGAAAGAAGCCGGAAGGGTATCGGTATCTAACCGCCCCGACCTTTGTGAATATCAGTGCAACGGCGCGATGGCCCTTGCCAAGGAGTGCAAGTGTGCTCCCAAGATGATCGCCGATGCCGTCGTTGAGGTTCTTAAGGACAGCACTGTTTTTGATTCGGTGGAAGCAGTAATGCCGGGATTCATCAACATGAATATCAGCGCTGACTTTCTTTCAAAGTATGTTGCGGAGATGGCAGAGGATACCAAATACGGAGTTGAGCTTCCCGAGTCCAAGACAATTATCGTAGACTACGGCGGGCCCAATGTTGCAAAGGCTCTTCATGTCGGACATCTTCGTCCCGCGATCATCGGAGAGAGCATCAAGCGTATCCTTAAGTACATGGGACATAATGTTATCGGCGACGTTCATATGGGAGACTGGGGAAAGCCCATGGGTCTTGTTATGACCGAGATCCAGTGCCGCCAGCCCGACCTTCCCTATTTTGATGAAAACTTTACCGGAGAGTATCCCAAGGAGCCTCCTTTCACCGTAAGAGACCTTGAGGAGATCTATCCCACAGCATCCGCAAAGAGTAAAGAAGATCCCGACTACAACGCACGTGCACTCGAAGCAACCCTTAAGCTTCAGTCAGGTGTAAGGGGATACCGTGCACTTTGGGATCATATCATTGATGTTTCCGTTAATGACATGAAGCGTATCTACGAAAAGCTCCATGTTGATTTTGATCTGTGGAACGGTGAGAGCACTGTGCAGTACCTTATCCCCGACATGGTTAAGGAGATGCGTGAAAGCGGCGTAGCTTACGAGAGCGACGGTGCGATCGTTATTGATGTCAAGAAGGATACCGATACCAAGGAAATCCCTCCCTGTATCGTACTTAAATCCGACGGAGCAAGCCTCTACAACACCACGGATCTTGCAACTATAAAAGAGCGTGTTGCAAAGTATGATCCCGCACAGATGATCTATATCACCGACAAGCGTCAGGATCTTTATTTCGAGCAGGTATTCAGGGCAGCTGTTAAAGCAGGTCTTGTTTCAGATAAGGTAACCCTTTCCCACATCGGATTCGGTACCATGAACGGCAAGGACGGCAAGCCTTTCAAGACCCGTGACGGTGGCGTTATGCGCCTTGAAGATCTCATAGGTGATATCCAGAATGAGATGTATAACAAGATCAAAGAGAACAAGGATATCGATGATGCTGAGGCAAGACAGACCGCTGACATCGTCGGTCTTTCCGCACTTTTGTACGGAGACCTCTCAAATCAGGCTGTTAAGGACTATATCTTCGACATGGAGAGATTTATTTCCTTCGAAGGAAATACCGGTCCTTACATCCTTTATACCATCGTACGTATAAAGTCCATTATCGCTAAGTTCGAGGCACAGGGAGGAAAGCTCTCGGGCCTTAAGATCGGTGTACCCGTTAATAATTCCGAGAAAGATCTTATGAAGGCTCTGTCATCTTTCTCACAGGTTATGGAGAGCGCTGAGGCCGAACTTGCTCCTCACAGGATCTGTGCTTTTATTTACGACCTTGCAAACGCACTTAACTCTTTCTATCACGAGACCAAGATTCTTTCTGAGGAAGACGAGACCAAGAAGGGAGAGTATATCGCTCTCATTAACTTCACCAAAGAGATGCTCGAAACATGTATCGATCTGCTCGGATTCTCCGCACCCGATAGAATGTAAATATTTTTGTGTGGACGTACACTAATGCCGGGAAAATTTCCTGAAAAAAGTGTACGTCCCTTTTGCCAGAACCCGCATGAATACAGGCTTCTACAGGGGTCAAAAAATTTTTTAAAAAAAGTAAAATTTTTTGTTGACAAGTAGCCCCCTAACATGTAGAATAGCCTTTGTCGGTCGGCGAGATGCCGAACACGAAAATGGAATCTTAGCTCAGCTGGGAGAGCATCTGCCTTACAAGCAGAGGGTCATAGGTTCGAGCCCTATAGGTTCCATTTTTTTTGAGGCGAGGTAGCTCAGTTGGCTAGAGCACGCGGTTCATACCCGCGGTGTCGAGAGTTCGAATCTCCCCCTCGCTACGCTGATGTGGCTCAGTCGGTAGAGCGTCGCCTTGGTAAGGCGGAGGTCACCAGTTCGATTCTGGTCATCAGCTCTAAGCCCGAAACCAATATGGTTTCGGGCTTTTTTTTTGCTCCGAAATACTATAGACTGAATCTGTAGTTTTTGTTTTTTAGTTGGAGTATCGGTAATGAAAAAATCTATAAAGAATTACAAGTCTTTTCTCGAGGTTATTTTTTCTGCGGCACTTACAGTGTTATGTCTGAGCATTCTCTGCTCATGCGGAAAAGACGAACCTGATCTCAGCAGTATCAGTGAAATTCCCGGAACATTTTTGGAAGCGGTAAAGAATCTCGACAGAGATGCGGCATCCGAATGTTCGCCTGAATTCGATTCGTCCGAATGGGATGAACTTACTGAAGATCAGAAAAAGATCATGCAGACCTTAATGTCCTATGCCGAAATTACTGAAATGGAAGATCCTGTTTTCTACGAGGAAGCAGGAAGCGCAGATATGAAAGTTACCTTTTCTTATATTTCCTTGGAGGATGTTGCAGAAGCGGGGATCAGCAGGTATGTGTCCGAGACGCAGCTCAGTGAAGTTCTTGAGGCCTATGATGACCCTGAAGAGAAGACCATTACGTTGGATTTTGAATATGATGAAGAGGGTGAGAACTGGAATCTTGCGAAATCCTCAGCGCGTAAAATATGCAAACTGTTTTCTTTTGAGTTTGCCAAGTTATTTGAGATAGTGGATTACTCTCCCGATGAGGTCAAGGATATTATTATGTCTTATCTGGAGGAGATCGCAGAGAGCACGGATGCGGATGCTTTTCCGGATGAATTTGATCTTGAATCTTTCCGGTACTATGATGATTCTCTTATTGGCGGTGCGGGAAGCCGAACAGAAGATGCCGTTGCACGTTTTGCCGCAGCCTACATGGATTATGTTTTATCAAATGATCCGTATATTTCCAGGACCGGAGCCTATGTCGGATACCTGGATGGACTGGCGCCATCAAGCATTGATCTTCAAAATGCTCTTTCCACCGATGAATATAATATCCGGGAATACGCCAACCTGATCAAATATCTAAATTCCGATATGGATATTGAAGAACTGGCGGATATACAGACAGCCCTTATTTACGATACCCTTGCCGAAGCAATTCCGGAGTGTGATTCGGAGGAATATTTACTGATCTTTGAAGTATCACCTTACAAAGATTCTGAAGTGCCTTGTACTTTTGACAGAGATATTATTCCTGAACCGTTTAATTATGATACCTCTATCGAGGTTACGGATAAGGAGTTTAACTATTATATCGAAGCGGCAATTGAATTATTGCATGATAACGGTGAGGCGGATGACGAGCTGTACGAAACAATGCTTGAAAATATTCCCGATCTTGATACATGCTTTACTTTCGATACAGATGTCAGCAGCTCCGGACATCCCAATCAGGCAGTCGATACATATATGTATGTGCCTTCGTGGTGCGAGGATGGAAGTATATTCTACGGTGAATCCGAAATCGATGATCAGGGATTTAGTATGTTCTATTCCGGACAGCCCGAATGGGGAGTTTTAGCCGGATATTCCATTGACGATGAAGGAATATGGATCTCGAACTATTTTGAAAGAATATTCTTTCCGACCGATGAGGTTATTGTCGACTGGTGGCTGGACGGAGAACTTATAGTTGACTCTCAGGTTGTTATTGTAGATGCATTTACCAATGAAATAGAAGTATTTCTTCCTGTAGAAAAATTGCCCGAATCGGGAACTTATGAAATGCGTATTTGGGAAACGGATCATAGCCACGTCATAGCGTATGTTACGATCACAAGATGATATAAAACAGGTTTGGAGTATATATGGGACGAATTATAGGTATAGACTTGGGAACCACAAACAGTCTGGTATGTGTGTGGGAGGACGGCAGAGCCAAATTGATCCCAAATGCATTTGGCGAGTATCTTACACCGAGCGTTGTCAGCTTCGGACAAAAAGGAGAAGTATTTGTCGGAAAGACTGCCAAAGAGCGTCTTGTGACGGATCCTGACAATACATTTGAATTCTTCAAAAGATATATGGGTAAAGACAAGACTTACGGCAAATATAATTCCGAAGAATTGTCTTCACTTGTGCTCAGAAGCCTTAAGGCCGATGCGGAGAGTTATCTCGGCGAGCCGGTAGATGAGGCGGTTATAAGCGTTCCGGCATATTTTGATGATAAAGCAAGAAAGGCTACAAAGAATGCCGGTGCACTTGCAGGCCTTAAAGTAGACAGGATCATAAACGAGCCTTCCGCTGCGGCTCTCGGATATTTAAAGGGAATAGGAAGAGATGATTCGGCGGAAGGCGAAGAGCATTTGATGCTTATCTTTGACTTTGGCGGCGGAACACTTGATGTCTCTTTGGTAGAGACATTTGATAACGTTGTCGAGATAGTATCCGTAAGCGGTGACAATGCTCTTGGCGGTATGGATTTTGACAAGGCTATAGCGGACCATTTTATCAAAGAAGCGGGCCTTGATAATGATAAGATATCACCCGCAGTCTATAACATTATCCTAAAAGCTTCCGAAAATGCTAAAAAAGAACTGACGGTGAATTCTGCAGCGCAGATCGAAGTCCGTACTGATGAATTATTTAAAACTGTCGGGATCACCAATAAAACTCTGATTGAAATTTCTGCCCCCATTCTGAAAAGGATTTATAAGCCTGTTCAGGACATGCTCAGAAATTCCAAGTATTCCGTTAACGATATAACCGATGTGGTAATGGTGGGCGGTTCCAGCAAGATGCCCATCATAAAGCATTATTTGGAACATATTCTCAGCGTCAACAATATATGTGTTGAATCACCTGATCACATGATAGCTATCGGTATGGGAGTATATGCCGGTATCGTAGAAAGAGATGATGAGGTTAAGGATGTGATCTTAACCGATGTGTGTCCGTTTTCCCTGGGAGTCGGTACTTATAACCGCCTTAATCCCGGAAAGTCTCTTTCATCATTTATCATTTCCAGAAATTCGGCGCTCCCTGTAAGTCATACTCAGGTTTATTATCCGGTTGCGGACAAACAAAAGAATATCAAGCTTGAGATATTTCAGGGAGAAGAATATCTGGCGGAACAGAATAAGGCAATGGGTACGATCGATATAAAGCTTCCGCCCGAAGCCACCGTAAATACACCGATACTTGTTACATTTTCGTACGATATAAACGGAATTTTGGTTGTGGATGTTTCCGTACCTCAATTCAAGATCAATATGAATAAGGTCATCGTCAACGAAGAGGTGGATCACTCCGAAGAATTCATCAAACAGAAGGTTCATGATCTTAACAAACTCAAAATGATCGATCGTGACAATGAGGAAGATGTCCGGATACTTGAATGGGGAAGCAGATTGTTTGCTCAGAATTCCGGCCAGGCACAGGCGCAGATCGGGAGTAAAATGGCGTGGTTTCAGGAGGCAATGTACCGGGCAACGGATATGTATAACAAAATCCGCTTGAGGAGTTACATGAAAAGATATCTTTTGTTTGTTGAAGCTTCAATGCTTAAAACGGAAGTTTTGAATTTTAAAGATAATTCCTGGCAGGAGGATGAAGACAAACTTGTTGATGAGATCTTTGGGGACTGGGAGGATTAGTTAAGTGGTTTTTTACGGAATTCGTGAGGCATATCGCATACTTGGCATCGACGAAGGCGCGGATATTAAAGATGTCAAAAAAGCATATGCGGCACTTATCAAGCAGTATCATCCCGAGGAGCATCCCGAAGAGTGGAAAAAAATACATGATGCCTATACTCTGGTATGCGATCATTTAAATAACCCACAAAAGCTGATCAACAATTCAAATGTAATTGTCATCAATGACATTAAATCTTCTCCCAAACAGGAAGAGCCTGAGTTTTCCGAATATACAGATGAGAAAAAAAGTCCTGTCGGGAATATAGATGAGGAGCTCAAGTCATTTAAAGTTCCGCATGATAAGTTTAAGCCTCTTAAGGAAATAGACGAAGAACAGCTTCTTTTGGACAGTCTTCTTGATGAGGCCAAAAAGGAAAACGGTGAAGCATCGTTTGGCACAGGGAACGATCCTTCAAAGGATCTGGAGTATTTTTCGGATATTCTCGAGATGATAAATAAACTTCAGAATCCTGATATCGTGATATACGGAAAGCCTGTGATCGGCATAGAGAGCTTTTTGGAACTGCATAACCATGAAAAGTATGAACAGGCTATGCTCTATCCTGAATTTGTCAGCCGCCTTACGGAAGTCTTACGAAAATCATATCTTGATCCCGATATCAGATCGTATCTTGAAGGCGATGTAATAAAAGCCCAAAGATTATATATAGATCGCGAAGGCAAGCCTGATTATTCCAAATTGTTAAAAACAGCGGAGGCACTGAACTCTAAAAGTGTGTTTGCGGCAAATGTGGAAATGGAAAGGAGCAAGCAGGACGGTTCCTGGAAAAAAGCGTCACGGAGCAGTGAGAGGATAGCGGGGATTCGAATGGCGTGGCTGATACTCGTGATCATCTTTTCGGTGATAGGCTTTATTGCAAGGGTTTTTCATAAGCCGCATACAAGCACACCCACCACATCTTCCGTACTAAGTAACATGCCGGCTCCGGAACTTCCCAAACCCTTTGAAATTGCCATGCTTGCTTCCCAAAACGGAATAGATTTTGAACAGGTACTTACGGATTATGAGGTTTTCCTGGAGGAATGCAAAGATTTCTTTGAAAAATATGATATAGAAGATTACTCTGATCCCGAAGTATCGGAAAAATATAAAGAATTGTCGGATAAGAGAACTGAATTTTTACTGTATGAGAGTATCGGGTTATCCGACGTTTCCGGTAATGGCGATCCGGCTATATATTCGGAGATGAAAAGATGCCGAAAAGAAATGGAAGCCCTATGGGAGGACTGGGAAACGGATGATTCAGTAAATTTGCCATAATTGTCAAAATATTCTAAAATATAACTAACTTTGGTTAAATATTACCTTGTATCGCAAAAAGGCTGTTTTAGGGGTAGAACGGAAAGGATGGGGAAATGCGTAGAAGGGTTAATTATCCTATAGTTGTCAGGCTTGAGGATATCTGTCCCACCATGGATCTTGATAAGTTTGCACTTTACAAGAATTTCTTTGATGAGACCGGTATAAAGCCGCTTCTTTGTATAGTTCCCGACAACAAGGATCCAAAGCTTGTAAAGGGTACATTCAACAGGGATTTCTGGGGACTTATGAGAAGGCTTAAGGATGAGGGGTGGACCATCGGAATGCATGGAACCCATCATCTTGCTACGGGAAAGAGTGCCGGTATCATCAGCGGTGATGTTCCGACCGAATTTGCCGGAAGAAGCTATGAGTCACAGCTTAAGATGCTCAGGGAAGGCAAGCATCTTCTTGCCCAGAACGGACTTGATACGGAGGTTTTTGTAGCGCCTCATCATTCCTATGACCTGAATACTTTGAGAGCCTGCTCTAAGCTTGGTCTCAGATATGTGTCGGACGGAATGAGCAAGCATCCTTACATACTTGAAGGCGTTAAGTGCATTCCCGCAACACCTTTCTGGAAATATCACAGAAGCGGTGTTCTTACCATGTGTGTCAATTGCAGCCTTGAAAATCTTGACGGAAGAGAGACCATATTTGAGTTCCTAAGAGCCAACCTCTACAATGTCATCAGCTTCGAGGAAGCATGCAATTTAAAGACCAGACCCTATTTCCTGGCCCGCATCAGCGAAAAGAGAGCGATCAGGAGATGCAACAGGATCAGAGCATATGAAAAGAGGAAAAACGGACAGGATTAACTGTTCGTCGGAGGTTTTTGTAAAATGGAAATACCCGCAATTCTCGGCGGTACGCCGGTGAGGGACAACAAGATCTACTACGGAAGACAGTGGGTAAGTGAAGAAGACATCGCTGCCGTATCCGAGGTTCTCAGAGGACCTTATATAACATGCGGCCCCAAGGTCACCGAAGCCGAGAGAAAACTCGAGAGCTATACCGGTGCAAAGCATGCAGTTGTGGTAAACAGCGGAACCAGTGCACTTCATTGTGCGTGCATCGCAGCAGGCGTGGGAGAGGGCGATGAAGTTATCACAACACCCATAACCTTTGCCGCATCCGCCAACTGTGCATTGTACTGCGGTGCGAAGCCTGTTTTTGCGGACATCGATCCCGAGACATACAATATAGATCCCGACAGCATCAGAAAATGCATCACCGATAAGACTAAAGCGGTTATTGCGGTCGATTACACCGGACAGGCTGTTAAGGCCGATGAGATAAGAGCGATCTGCGACGAGTTCGGTCTTGTATTTATCGAAGATGCGGCACATTCCATCGGAACCAAATACAACGGAAAATTTGTCGGAAACATCGCCGACATGACCTGCTTTTCGTTCCATCCCGTTAAGACCGTAACAGCGGGAGAGGGCGGTGCGATCCTTACCAATGATGACGATCTTTATACCAAGCTTGTGCTTGCACATGCTCACGGTATCACCCATGATGAGGCTCTTATGGAGGATGCACCCCACGAAGGCGAATGGTATTACGAGGAGATCTCACTGGGATATAACTATCGTATGACGGATTTCCAGGCAGCGCTTCTCATCAGTCAGCTGAGCAGGATCGATGAGTTTGTAGCCCGAAGAAAAGAGATCGTTAAGATATACGACGAAGCATTTGCAAATCTTCCCGGTATCATCATTCAGAAGAATATTCCCGAATCAGATACCTCGAGACATTTGTATGTCATAAGACTTGATCTTGATAAGCTTACATGTACCAGGAGAGAATTCTTCGATGCCATGAGTGCGGAGAACGTTCAGTGCCAGATCCATTATGTTCCCGTATACTGGTTCCCTTACTACAGACATCTCGGATATGAAAAAGGTCTTTGCCCCAATGCCGAGGAAGTCTACAAGGGCATCATGAGTATTCCGCTTTATCCCAAGATGACGGATCGTGATGTTGAGGATACCATTCATGCGGTAACCAAGCTTGCAACATATTACGCAAAATAAAACAGAGATAATGACACTTAAAAGCCGGCCGGGGGGGACTTTTGCGATAAGGGGTAAAAGATTCTTTTCTGAACGGCTTTTGTTATTACGAATGTAAAGGATACATGATATGAAAAAGGCACTTATTACCGGTATAACCGGACAGGACGGAAGCTATCTTGCGGAATTTCTGCTCGAGAAGGGATATGAAGTTCACGGTATCATCAGAAGATCTTCCGTGGATTACAGGGAAAGGATCGCCCATCTTGAAGGTAAAGATAATTTCTTCCTTCACAACGGTGATCTGACGGATTCCTTAAGTATGGTAGGTCTCATCAGCAAAATAAGACCCGATGAGATATATAATCTTGCGGCGCAGAGCCACGTTCAGGTTTCTTTTGATGTGCCCGAGTTTACCGCAGACGTTGATGCTGTCGGAGTACTCAGGGTCCTGGAAGCGGTGCGTATCGCGGGACTTGCCGATACATGCCGTATTTACCAGGCATCCACTTCCGAGCTATACGGAAAGGTAGAGGAAGTTCCCCAGAGCGAGAAGACTCCTTTCCATCCATATTCTCCCTACGCTGTCGCTAAACAGTACGGATACTGGATCGTAAAAGAGTACCGCGAAGCTTACAACATGTTCGCATGCTCCGGAATCCTCTTTAATCATGAATCCGAGAGACGCGGAGAGACTTTTGTAACTCGTAAGATCACTCTTGCCGCGGCACGTATAGCAGCAGGGATCCAGGATAAACTTTATCT
>JAEEGK010017770.1_pt1 | contig 15464 bp, 11 predicted proteins | sample 8958771 | NCBI WGS metagenome assembly JAEEGK01 (sample SAMN16246547, study PRJNA631951) | gut metagenome | biome: gut microbiome; feature: rumen; material: SC-attached | host: Bos | place: Iran: Karaj | collected 2018-10 | reverse complement strand
ACCGTATGCACAGCTGGTATTCTGTTCATAATAACCCTTTTATGTGCTACGACTACCCGATTTTCGAAGCTGAAGTTGCCTCGACCTTCAACGAAGAACTACTTTTTGAATACCTTTATAAAAACGCAAAAGATGAAGAAATGAAAAAATATCTTCTTTCTATGCGTGCAGACGATATTCTTGCAACTCTTTTCCGCCAGACAATGTTTGCCGAGTTCGAACTTAAAGCTCACGAATTCGTAGAAAATGGTACTCCTCTCACTGCAGAATTGCTCCGTAAGACTTACCGCAAACTTCTGGAGCTTTATTTTGGTCCTGAAATGACTTTTGAAGCCAACAGCGACATGGAAGGCCTTAGAATTCCTCATTTCTATTCTGCCTTTTATGTTTATAAATACGCAACAGGTATTTCGGCTGCCCTCGCCCTCGCAAAACGCGTAACAAACGGCGGAGAAGCAGAGCGTGAAGATTACTTTAAGTTCCTCAAGAGCGGCGGTTCACGTTATCCTATTGAAAGCCTTAAAATTGCAGGTGTAGATATGGCAAAGACAGAACCTGTTCAGGCTGCCTGTGATGAATTCAAAAAAATCGTTGCGGATTTGAATAAACTGTTACATAATAATTAATGATTTGTTAATTATTATGGAAAACGTTTTATGAAACGTATTGCTTTATTCGTTCATAATCTTACAGTTGAATATTCACTTACCATAGCTCAAGGTGTCGCTTCATATTTTACTCAGGATAAAGACGTAAAGCTCGTGCTTGCACAAACTAACCAGCCTTTTTACCCCCACGGGCTTTACGAATATCAATACTGGACCTCTGCAGAGCTTCTCAAAGCAGAAGATGTAGACTTAATTATGATAGTCACCAGTGCCTATCAAACTTTTATTTCTCCAGAAGAATTAATAGACTTTCTTAGACCTTTTACCAAAAAGCCTATTGTTTCAATAGCTGCAGACCTTCCTTTTGATAATGTTCATTATACATTTTGTGACTGTGAAAAAGCCTATGATCAGGTTATTGATCATCTTATAAAAAAACATGGTTGTAAAAACATCGGATTTCTTTCCGCTGCTGCAACCTCTTCAAAAGAAGGAATTTCACGTTTAAATGCTTTCAAAAAAGCACTGAAAAATCATAAACTCGAATATAATCCTGATAATGAAATTGAAGCCTTTTTTATCCGCGAAGCCGCATTTAACATCACTCTTAACAAATATAAATCCAAAAAAGATGTAAAAGTTGATGCTTTTGTAGCTGCAAATGACCTTATGGCCGAAGGCTGTATGAAAGCCTTGCAGTCGCTTGGCTTAAAAGTTCCAAAAGATGTAAAGATTATTGGCTTTGATGATACAGTTCGGGCATCATTTACATCCCCTTCTCTTTCTACAATCGACCAGAATATTGCAGCTCAGGGATACGCCGCTGCAGAAGTTGCCCATAAAATCCTGCTTGGAGAAAAAGTTCCCCGCGAAACCAGTATTTTTGCTGAACCCGTTTACCGTCAATCCTGTGGCTGTGTAAAAACAAATAATACAGCATTTACCTGCTTCGATCAGGAAGGTAATCCAGTAGAAAATCATCACATTAATTCCGGAACGATAGAAGAATATACAGAATCTTCAAAAGATATAGTTGCAATTTATACTTTAATTGATACTTTCCATACAAATCACACTCTGCAGGAGCTTTTCAACTCTCTTACAGAAATAACTTCGCAGATGAAATTTGAATCTATGGCTGTTGTTCTTTATGAAGAACCTCTTTATTTCAAAAAGAGCGATCCTATTATTATTCCGGACAAAGCTTTTCTCAGGGTTTATATTGAAAAAAATCAGCAGATTATTCCTTATGATGAAAAAGGAATCGAAACAAATCCTCATAAACAGCTTATTCCAGAGTCATTTAAGTCAAATCTTAGAGGAACTTTTATTGTTCATCCTATTTTTGCAGGCGAAAAACAGTACGGCTATCTGGTTGTAAAACCAAGTAACTTAAAGTTCCAGATGCATCATGTTTATCTCAAACTGATTATAAATGCCATTGCCAATGCTTACGATTTTACCCAGGCTCTTACAAAAAACGAAATACTATCTACAAAAAATGAAAAGCTTCTTAAAAGCAATCAGGAGCTTAACTTTCAAAACAGCATTGATGAGCTTACACAGGTTCTTAACCGCCGCGGCTTTATGGATAAGGCCGAAAAAGAACTTAAAAGAGCCGCAAAAGCCGGCCAAAGCGGAATGGTATTCTTTGCCGATATGGATGGGCTCAAAAAAATCAATGATACTTATGGTCATAAGGTTGGAGACCTTGCAATTCAAACCGAAGCCCGTGTTCTTTCAGATGCCTTCCGTACAACAGACATTGTTGGCCGTTTAAGTGGTGATGAATTTGCAATTTTATCTACAGGACTAACAAAAAACTATATCTCTACAATCAGAACTCGAATAGAACAGTTAAATCTGATTTATTCTCAGGAAGCTGGTCTGCCCCTGACGCTTTCTTTAAGCCTTGGAAATGTTTCTTTCACCCCAGGCAAAGCTAATCTTGATACTCTTCTTTCTAAGGCCGATCAGAAACTCTATAAAGAAAAAGAATTAAAGCACGCTTTACGCCAATAAAACTGTTCTGGCAAACTTTTTCTAAAGTTCTCCACCTTTTCTACCGATATTAATAGTGTGTTATTATACACTAATTGCAATAACTGCTGAACCGTGATAAAATTAACTCGGGTGCGAAAAAGTTAGGAGATGATTATAGTGAACAAGTCAGAATTTAAAGCATTTTTATCAGCTGTTCCAAAGGCAGAGCTGCACCTCCACCTAGAAGCAGTAATTTCCCTCAGCGGAATCAAGAAACTTTACAAAAATAAATTCGGAAAAGAAATGACAAAGGAAGAGCAGAAAGAACTCTTCTCTTATAACGATTTGAATGGTTTTATCCAGTCATTTTTAAAGATTCAGGGGATGTACTCTTCTGTAAATGATTTTAAAATTGTATTCGATGAACTTGAAAAATATCTTGTTAAAAACGGAATTACATATGCAGAAGTTTTCTTTGCACCTACCTCATTCCTCAAAATGGGCTTCAAGTACGAAGATATGGTAAAAATCTTCCACGAAAAAATCAGCAAAATCAAAGAAAAACGTGGAATTACTGTAAAACTGCTTATGGATGTTTCCCGCACATTTGGCTGCGAGAACGCAATGCACAACTATGAGCTTTTGAAGCAGTTCCCTTGCGAAGATATTATTGGTATTGGTCTTGGTGGAGCAGAATCAAAAGGTCCTGCAAAAGACTTTGCCCCAGTTTATGAGCGCGCTCTTAAAGAAGGCTGGCATGCTGTTGTTCACGCAGGTGAGGATGTTGGACCTGAAAGCATCTGGGATTCTATCAACTACCTCCATACAGAGCGTGTAGGGCACGGAATTACTGCCATTCAGGATGAAAAACTGATGGAAGAGCTTAAGAAGACTAAGCTTCCTATTGAAATTTGTATCACTTCAAATACATTTACAAAGAAAATCGTAAAAAAGGCAAAAGATCATCCGGTTCGCGCTTTCTACGACAAGGGTATTGCTGTAAACATCAATACTGATGATCCGGTTTTCTTTAAGACTACCCTTCTCGATGAGCTCTGGATTTGTCATAAAGAGCTGAACTTTACAATGGACGAAATTAAGGATCTTGTTAAAAACAGCTTCCGCCAGTCGTTCATGAGCGATTCAGAAAAGAAAAAAGCAGTAGCCGCTGTTGACGCTGCCTGGAATATTTAGCGGTTAGCTATTAGCTATTAGCAAAAAGGGGAAAGCCTTCCCCTCGCTCGCACTTCGTTGCTCGCTACCCCTTCTCCTAGGGGGATAGCCCCCTAAGACCCCCATGACAAACATCGAAAAATACTACAACAAATTCCACGAAGAACACCGTCTCACAACCCGCCACGGGCAGGTAGAATTCCGTACAACCTTGCACTATATCGAAGATGCAATCAAAACTCGTCATTCTGAAGCTGATTCAGGATCTTCCATCAAAATTGCCGACATCGGTGCAGGCACCGGCCGCTACTCCGTAGAACTCTGCCACCGCGGCTACGATATAACCGCCGTAGAACTCGTAAAACACAATCTCGAAATCCTCCGAGCCAAGCATGAAAACATAAAAACCTGGCAGGGCGACGCCCGCAATCTTAGCTTTCTCGACGACGAAACCTTTGACATAACCCTGCTCTTTGGCCCTCTTTATCATCTTCATGGTGACGAAGAAAAACTCAAGGCTCTAAATGAAGCAAAACGCATTACAAAAAAAGGCGGCACAATTCTTGTAGCCTATGTAATGAATGAATACAGCGTAATCTCTTATTGTTTTAAAGAACATAAGTGGAACGAGGTTGCCGCAAAGGGCGGCCTGGACGAAAGCTTTCACACAATCTGCACAGAAGAAGATTTATATGATTACGTTCGTCTGGAAGACATTAACCGTCTGAACAAAACAGCCGGTCTTGAGCGGATCAAAATCATTTCTGCAGACGGGGCTGCAGACTATATGCGTCGCGAGCTCAATGAAATGAACGAAGAAGAATTTGAAGCTTTCTGTAATTTCCAGCTGGCTATTGCAGAACGCCCCGAACTTGTTGGAGCCGGCAGTCACTGCGTAGATATACTTAAAAAACTAGAGAATTAAATTAATTGGGTTTATAATAATAGAATGAACTTAAGAATTGTTTACTTAATAGCAGCATTTATATCTCTTCTTGCATTAATCTTTTACTATGAAATAAATGTAAGCAAAGTAAACAAGAATTATATGCTGCTTTTTCTTACAACTTTAATTTCAAATTTCGGTTATGCAATGTATGTTCATTCAGATACTCTTGAAGCAGCCATGACCGGAAACCTTATCTCCTACATCGGCAGTATTTATACAATCTTTTTCGGATTGATAGTAATGGTAGAATTGTGTAACAGACGTTTCTACTTCCCGCTTCGTTTCGGGCTTTTTATATGGGCAACAATAATCAGTGCCTTTGTTGCAACTACTAAGGATACTAATCTCTTTTTCGGTTACCCTTCTCTGATAAAGTATTACGGACTCACAATCATAAAATATAAGATGGGTCCGGCAATGGTGCTCTATCTGATTTATCTGATAACCATCAATCTGGCCGGAATGCTTGTAACAATCTGGACAATCTTCACAAAAAAGAATGTTTCTAAAAAATCACTGAAGATCCTTTTGGGCATGCTGATTTTTGGAACCCTCTCCTACATCATTCCGGTTTCAATGGGCATAAAACTTAATTTCATGCCATACATCTACATAATAATGGAAATCTTCTTCCTTTATTTCTCTGCAAAATCAAACACTTACGATCTTCAGTTAAATCTAATTAACGTTTATAAAAACCGAACAGGTTATGGTTATGTAGCTTTTGATAATAAAAAAAGATTTTTGGGCTGTGATGAGTTTGCCCTGACTTTTTTCCCGGATTTAAAAGAGATTTCTCTTGATACCTGTATTCCAGAAAACTTTACGAATATCATCCAGAACCTGCACTACAACGACAGCAGCTGGGAATGGAACACTCATTTAAATCAGGATTTCAGAATTACCTACGAAGACAAAGCCGCATTCTGTACGATTCATAGAATTTCTATAAGCCGGATGCGCATGGGATACCTCATTGAAATCCGCGATGATACTGAACAGCAGAATTATATAAAGGGAATCAATTCATACAACAAAGAACTTTCCCGCCTTGTAGAAGAAAAAACTCTGCAGATTACTGAGATGCAGGATTCAATCACAATGGGAATGGCAACTATGGTAGAAAGCCGCGACAACTCTACAGGCGGTCACATTCTTCGAACCAGCGACTGTATGAAGATTTTTACAGAAGAGCTTTTAAAACATTCTGAGCTTTCTAACTGCACTCCAGAATTCTGCAGACTGCTTGTAAAGGCAGCCCCTATGCACGACCTCGGAAAAATCGCAATTGACGATTATATTCTGCGTAAGCCTGGAATTTACACAGAAGAAGAATACAGTATTATGAAGCGCCATGCAGCAGAGGGAGCCGTAATAGTAGCAAAGGTTTTGAGCCAGATTAATGATGAAAACTTCAAGAAGATTGCAATAAACGTTGCCCACTATCATCACGAAAAATGGGATGGTACCGGCTATCCTGAAAAACTGAGCGGAGAAGCAATTCCACTCGAAGCGCGAATTATGGCTCTGGCAGATGTTTTTGATGCCCTGGTAAGTAAACGTTGTTATAAAGAAGCAAAATCTTTTGAAGAAGCCTTTGAGATTATCAAAAATAATTTAGGCCAGCACTTTGATCCGGAACTCGGTAAGATTTTCATTGATTGCCGGGAAAGGCTGGAAGACTACTACAAACAAGCCGTTCAGGAACTCTAAAGATGGTTGAGCCTGTCGAAACTACCGTTTCAAATAAACCATTAACAACATAATATCACTATTTCGAATTCCACTGATGCGGTTGGCCTGGCCTAAAGTCACTGGTCTGATTGCTTCGAGCTTATTGCGGCTCTCTGCCGAAAGTGACGGAATGCTGCCATAATCAAAGTCTGCAGGAATGCGGGCGTTTTCCATTTTATGAAGTTTTTCTACGCGCTTATCCTGCTTTTCAATATAGTACTTATACTTTGCGTCAATCTTTGCCATTTCCCAGTCTGCTTCAGGGTAGCCCGGGTTTTCCATTTCAGGCTTTTTAAGAAGCAGAGCTTCAATCTCTGAAAGACGGGCATATTTTTCGTTTATTGCATCAAACTGAGTCTGACTTTTAAGGCCGCAGCGGAAGGCGTATTTTGCCAGGCGGCGGTCTGCTGTATCGTGGCGGAGTTTTAAGCGGTATTCGGCACGGGCAGTAAACATACGGTAAGGTTCTTTAGTTCCAAGGGTTACAAGGTCATCAATAAGTACGCCGATATAAGCCTCATCGCGGCCAAGAATTACAGGCTCAAAGTCTGGAATCTTATCAAAGGCATCGAAGCCGGCTTCCTTTTGAACTCCACGCTCATAAGCATTGAGCTCGGAAGTTTCGCGTTCAGAGATTTCGGCAAAGCGGGCCTTTTCTTCGTTTGTCATATCGGCTTTCGGGCGGAAGGCACCAGGCTCTGTACTTGAAGGAACTCCGTTTAGAGAGTGCGGAATCTCGGCCAGAGGGCCGCAAACTTTAATATGTTCGCGGGCATAAAGACCTGCGTTCATTCCGGCAATAAGTCCCTGGCCGGCAGCTTCCTCGTAACCTGAAGTTCCGTTTATCTGGCCGGCATTAAAAAGGCCTGCAACACGCTTAGTTTCCAGAGATGGATAGAGCTGGGTCGGTTCAACAAAGTCATATTCTACGGCGTAACCCGGGCGGCTCTGAACTGCATTCTCAAAACCTGGCATTGTGCGCATAAAGGCATCCTGAACACACTCAGGCAGGCTGGAAGAAAGACCGTTAAGGTAGATTTCGTCAGTTTCAAGGCCTTCCGGTTCAACGAAAATCTGATGGCGGTCTCGCTCCTTAAAACGCATAACCTTGTCTTCGATTGAAGGACAATAGCGCGGACCAATGCCGCTGATTTTACCGCTGTACAAAGGAGAACGTCCAATATTATCGCGAATGATTTTATGAGTTTCTTCATTTGTATAAACAATGTGGCAGTTTACTAATGGGCGTTCTACGCGCTCTGTTTCAAAGCTGAAAGGAATAACTTCTGTGTCTCCGGGCTGTTCGTCGAGTTTGCTGAAGTCTACAGTTTTGCGTAAGATTCGCGGTGGTGTACCGGTCTTAAGACGGCCGGTTGTAAAGCCAAGTCTGTGCAGGCTTTCTGTAAGTCCGTAAGCGGCAGGCTCCCCTACACGTCCGCATGGAGCATCATATTCACCAATAAAAATACGGCCGCCAAGGAAGGTTCCTGTTGTAAGTACAACAGAACGTACCGGAATAATACGACCGCGTTCTGTAACAACTCCGGTTACCTTCTGACGCATTCCGCTTTTTGCAGCCTGAGTGCGGCCGTCTCCACGGAACTCTCCCGGGATAGTTCCTTTTTCTGCGGCAGAATCGCTGTTTGGAGGAAGCGGCGTACTGCTGGCTGTTGTCAGAATATCAATAACCGTATCCATCAGGGTATACAGGTTAGGGGTTGTTTCACAGGTTTTACGAGCAAGCATTGAATAGGTAATTTTATCTGCCTGAGAGCGAGGTGCCTGAACAGCAGGTCCGCGGCTTTTATTGAGCATACGGAACTGAATCATTGAGTGGTCAATAAGCTTTGCCATTTCGCCGCCAAGCGCATCAATTTCGCGAACAATATTTCCCTTGGCAATTCCACCAATTGAAGGGTTACAGCTCATTCTTGCAATTGCATCTGGAGTCTGGGTAATAAGTACAGTTTTTAATCCCATGCGGGCACAGGCAAGGCCTGCTTCAATTCCGGCATGTCCCGCGCCAACTACGGCAACATCATAATAATCATAAAAACCAGGCATTCTCTTTTACGTCCTATTTGTATGAGAAAGCATTATATCTAAAAAGAAGGCCTTGCACAACAAATTAGAAGAACTTATATCGTGCACCAAATGTCAGAGAAATACCAGGCATAGGAAAATCTTCTATTGTCTGATAATTCCAGTTCAAAAGATTATCAAGCTTTAAGAAAGGTGTAAACTTTCTCTTTATTGGAGTTCCCTCTGCTGCAAGATTCAAAAGTACGTAAGGCTTTAAAAAATACAGATTTGTATTGTCTTTATATCTGATTCCCGTGTACTCAGCACTCAAACGGATTTTTGCAAGCTCAAAGTTCAAAGCAAAAACTGCCGAGCAGACAAAATCGGGAGTCCACATAATCCGCTTGCCATAAGTATAAGAGTTTGATTCATCGAGCAGACGGTTATAAAGATATTCGCCATTTACTTCTATTTCAAAAAGTCCCTTCCAGAATTTTGCATCTAAAGAAAAATCAACTCCAAGGTAAAAGGCACTCGAAATATTCTGTGTAGTCCTACTGCCCCAGGCAATCTTATCTTTATAATAATTTGAGAAAAGAGTAACCGAAGCTTCTACCGGAAGATTTTTCAAGGCAATTCCTAAATCTGCACCCCAGCCGCTTTCCGGTATTAAATTTGGATTTCCATGATAACCGCTTCCTTCCCAGAACAAATCATCCATATTCGGAAACTGCACCATGCGGTATGCATCTATAGTGAAATGAACATAAGAAAAATCCCAGGCGATTCCGGCTTTAGGAACAAAGGCAAAATTTGCTTTAGTATCATTAATACAAAGCTTTACCGCAAGCGGTAGGCTTAAAGTTACATTTCCGGTAAAAAGCGTACCAAGAACAAGTTTAGAAGTTTCTTTTAAGACGCCGGAAAACTGATTATGAATACCATCGTTTGTAGATCTGAGATGTGTAAAATCGGAAGAGATTCCCACAGACTGACGGAAGCGCCCGCCTGCGAGCGAATAAAAATCAGCTGTACCTGTGTACTTGATTGTATTTATATAATGAAAACTTTCCGGGCTGGCTGCATTGTTGGTATTTTCTTTGTAGGCACGGTTATTGCAAAGCCAGGACAAACTGTTCTGCAGATTAAAGAGACCTGCAACTGCCGGATTATAAATTGAAAAACTCAGATTGTTATTTATATCGCGCTGCAAGCCCGGAGTTGTCGAATACATTGGCCCGGGCGCGTGTTTATTTCCTGCATAAATTAAATCGCTGAAAGAAAAATAATTTCCGTCTCCAAAATAATGAGTCAGAGAAATATTTCCCTGGCCGTCCATAACCTGCGCATTTTTACGTTGCATTAAAACATTCTTTTCATTCTTAAACAAATAAAGATTCTGGGCATAATTTAAAGAAAGCCCGGAATTAATAAAAGTCTGCTCTCCAAGGTTTCCTGCAAAGGTAAGCTTCTGGAAAACTGAATCAATCGGCAGATTCAAATTGAAAAAAGTTTTAGCCGCTGCTTCTGCAAAAAGTGTATTTTTAAGTTCTGTCTTTTTTGTAGTGATATAGATTACACCGCCGACAGCCCCTTCATCTTCAACACCTTCTGTAAAACCGCCGCGAATTATTTCAATCTTTTCAATTGACGAAATATCAATTGCCGAAAAATCAAAGGTTCCGTACTGCGCATTGTTTACACAAATTCCGTCAATTACAACACGAACAGTTTCGTCTGTAAAACCCCGGATACTCGGCTTATTATCAAGACCATAAGCACCGTAAGAAAGATTTTGAATTCCACTCCTCTCCATTACCTGTGAAAGAGATTCAATATGCTCTGCTTCCAGCATCTCTGCAGTAATTACAAGTTTATGCTCAACCTGTGCAGGAATGTAGGTTGTAACTTCGGGAAGTATTATTTCTGCTTCCTGCGAACTCAGAGGTGAGAAAATTAAAAAAAACAGGATAAAAAAAAGTAGAGGGGATTGTTTACCCCTCATTTGAAAAATATTGTTCACTACTTATGATTTGAATTATTGTTTTACATAGGTACCATGCACACCAAAATATCCATTAGCTTCAGTGAATTCAATTTTTGCCTGAAGTAGAGAGTTTGCAAAAGTCAGGCCACCTGATTTATAAGCATTAGCGAATTTACATGTAATTCCTGAATACTCATTATAATGTACTGCATAGTATTTTCCATCCGCATCAACTGTATAAATATAGTTATCAGCATACTCTACAATATATCTTGTCCAACCAAAGCCATAACCGCCATCATCGTAAATCATAAGACCGCCACCAATTGTATACCCATCGTTATACTGACTTCTCCAGTTTCCAGAAAGAAGAGTTGCATACGTATTCTGTGTGAGAACCTGTGTTTTGATTATTGCCTGAGTTGCATCCTCCACTGGTTTACAACCTGTAAATGCAAGACATGCAACAAGCACTGCTGCTGCAAAAAGACGAGAAAGTTTAAAATTTTTCATATTTTCCTACCCGGGAACCGAACTTGCGCAGTTCCCAAAAGTTAAGATATCCTTTCATACGAAAGGCGTGTACCAAAGTTTCCGGGCTCGCAGCATTCAGGATTAACCTTCCCAGAGCATCAACTCCAGTGGTCCTAACAATCCCCTATGGTAGTTTCGACAAGCTCAACCACCGCTCTGCATACCGTTGCGCATTCAGCTCAGGCCTTTAACCTGCTTCCATTGAAATACACGCGGACAGTCTACCATAAAGATAGGTTATTTTACAAGATATTCTGTAAGCTCTTCTGCATTCATCATGATAACTTTTGCACCATGTTCTTCAAGAAAAGTCTTTCCTCGGAAGCCCCAGTCGACTCCTATTACATCAAGGCCGGCATTCATGCCAGTCTGCATATCTACATCTGAGTCCCCAATGAAAACAGCTTTCTGGCCCTGGCTCTTTCCATCCATTCCGGCTCTTTTCAGAATCTCATAAATTCCATCTGGAGCAGGCTTTGGAGGCATACCAGGACGGCTTCCAGAAATAATATCAAATAAACCAGGGAAATAATCATCACAAAGAGCAATGGCTGCCGGCTCAACCTTATTTGTATTTACTGCAATCTTAATTCCAGCCTCACGTAATTTTTTAATACACTCAGGTATACCTGCATAAGGTGCAGTTTTTTCGGCACAGTGCTCTTCATAGTAAGCAATAAAATCTTTTAATATTTTTTCAAAATCAGGATTATCGCGACCACCGCTAACTGCGCGTTCAATAAGTTTTGGAATTCCATTTCCAACCATAAAACGAACTTCTTCTACAGTGTGCAAAGGAAGTTTATATTTTTCAAGAATTACATTCAAAGAATCGGTCATATCATCCAGAGTATTAAGGATGGTACCGTCCATATCAAAAATCGCAAGTGAGTATTTCATAATGCTTTGATATTACAAAAAAACCTCTGACTTGAAAAGCACCAGAAAGGATTGCTATGCAAGTTCTTTTGCAAGAAGGCAGAGACCTTCTACAATAGCCTCGTGTTCTTTAGGTGCAATTCGTGCATAGAGAGTGTCCGGAGTGTCATCCGGCATAACAGGAACTTTTTTCTGAATAAGAATACGGCCTGTATCACAGCCACCGTCGGCAATGTGAATTGTACAGCCGCTTTCTTTTTCACCGGCCGCAATAACAGCCTCGTGAACATGATGACCAAACATTCCGACCCCACCAAACTTTGGCAGCAGGGCCGGATGCAGGTTGATGATTTTATTTTCGTAAACCTTGAGGATGTCTCCGGCAAGAACAGTAAGACAGCCTGCTTCTACAATTGCCTGGGCCCCGTATTTCTGGCAGGCCTCAAGCATTGCGTTTGAAACAGCAAGACGTTTAGTATCGCGGTCGCTGGCCTTTGCAACCTCTTCACCCATAACAGCGTATGGAGAACAGATTGCAGAAGGTATTCCAGCCTTTGCGGCTCTTTCAAGTGCAAAGGCTTTTTTTGAATCAGAAATTACACAAACAATCTGATAAGGACAAGACTCGCCCTGCGCAGCCTGATAATCAATCAAAGCCTGAAGGTTTGTTCCGCCGCCACTAACTAAAACTGCTGTTTTTAAGACATCCATAATACACATTCCTAAATGGTGCTCGCAAGTCTCGCACCTGAGGCATTTTCTCGTTGAACCTAAAACGACCCGCTGTCGCAGCTCGTTTTTTAACGGTTCTTCGATTGTAGCCTAGTCCTCGAAGAGCACAGCGTCTTTCTGAGATTTTACTTCGCCCTTAGCATATTCAACGCGGCCAATCTTGTAAGCCTTCATATCAGGGCAGTAATCCTTGTGGTACTTAGAAGCATTAGCATTGAACATTTCAAGAACAGCGTCAGCCTCTTTAGCGTTTACTGCAAGAACAAAACCAATACCCATATTGAAAGTATTGTAAACGTTATCAAAATCAGCACCACGGCGAATGAGTTCACCAAATACTGGAGGAATATCCCAGCTTGCTCTCTTAATAACAGAAATCAACTGCTTCTTACCTTCTTTTGCTTTTGGATACATACGTGGAATATTTTCAAAGAAGCCGCCGCCAGTTACGTGAACCATACCGTGGATTGCCTTGCGGTATTTTCCAAGAACTTCCATAACAGGCTTAACGTAAATACGAGTTGGAGTAAGAAGAACTTCACCAATTGTTTTACCAGTATCAGTTCCGTTTACAACAAAAGGATCATTTACATTTGGAACAAGCTTACGAACAAGGCTGAAACCGTTTGAGTGAACACCTGTAGAAGAAAGACCAATAAGAACGTCTCCTTCCTTGATATCCTCACCAGTAATCATTTCTTTCTTTTCGCCAACGCCAACACCAAAGCCGGCAAGGTCATATTTTCCAACATCATAGAAGCCAGGCATTTCGGCAGTTTCACCACCAAGCAGTGCACAACCGGTATCAACACAACCGTCTGCAACACCCTTTACCAGGTCAGCAGCAACATCAGCGTCGAGCTTACCGCAGGCAACATAATCAAGGAAGAAAAGCGGCTGAACACCAGAGCAGAGAATATCGTTTACGCTCATGGCAACACAGTCGATTCCAACAGTGTCATACTTCTTCATCTGGAAAGCAACATCAAGCTTAGTTCCAACACCGTCAGTTCCGCTTACCATAACAGGATTCTTGTATCCCTTAGGAATTTCGAACATACCGTTAAAGCTTCCAAGACCAGTCAAAAGACCAGGAATTGCAGTTCTCTTTGCATGGTCCTTGTACTTATTTACCGCGCGGTAACCTTCTTCTACGTCTACTCCAGACTCTTTGTAGTTTGCCATTTTCGTTGGTCTCCCTAAAATTTTATATCAATGCCAGACGCTGCAGCGTCATCTGCAAGCTTCTTTCTAAAATCTTTTAACTTCTGTGAAAGTTCCTTATCATTCAAAGCCAGAATCTGCAGCGCAAGATAAGCCGCATTCTTAGCTGAATTAATACCAACAGTCGCAACCGGAATCTGTGGAGGCATCTGAACAATGCTCAAAAGTGCATCCATACCACCAAGACCGTTAGACTTGTCGCTAACACACTCAAGAGGAACCCCAATTACAGGAAGAGTTGTAATACCTGCAATAACGCCTGGGAGGGCTGCAGCAAGACCGGCACCGGCAATAATAACCTGACATCCGTCTTTTTCAACCTGTTCAACTGTTTGCTTAAGTAAAGCCCCGGCTCTGTGGGCAGAAATGATATAAGCCTTGTAGTCAACGCCGAACTCAGAAAGAATATCGGCCGCCTTTTTCATCGTGTCCTTATCAGACTTTGAACCGAAAAAAATCGCAACTTTCATATAAGAGTTATATCATAAAACGCAGTTCGTCACAAGCGGAACAATTTTTTTGGCCGCCACTAACCAGCAGCGGCCAAAAAATTAATACGTTACATTTCGGCAGAGGCGGAGACCGGTATAAGAATCATAAGTAGAAGCCCAGAGATAATTTGAATATGTCGCATAATTCCTTAAGTTATTATTATATGGTGCAGATACGCTCTCATTATCAGCATAACAGCCACCAGCTCTATATGCCATAATTGGCTCACCATATGGAATAACGGAAGATCCGTTAATAGTTGTTACACTACTATGATAACGAGCTTCACAATAAGGATCTGTAAAGGTTCCTGCAGGCCAATTATTACCCCAATCTGTAAGAATTTCCCATACATTACCAATCATATCATATATTCCAAGTCTGTTTGCTGTCTTAGAGCCGACAACTGCCGAATATGACTGCCCATATACCACATAATTGCCTAATAATGCCCAGTCTGGTAAGCTTGATACACCATACCAGAAATCAAGTTTTGACTGATCTCCTCCTCGTGCTGCAAATTCCCACTGAGCACAGGTTGGTAAATGGTATCCATTATTCTTCAGGTTCTGCTTGCAGCCCCACCATTTAGCATCAGAATCACTTGGAACCTTACTCATATCAAAATTTGCCCAGTCTGTAATTCCTTCAACTTCATAACAAGGAGTAAGCCCCTGTAAAGCACTAAGTTTGTTACAGAAAGCTATAGCCTGCTGCCAGCTTATATTAGCCTTTGGATAGTTATTTGATGAACCAGATCCCGTAACCTTATACCACAGCGCATTAGTAACTTCATATGTACCAATTGAATACTTTGTAAGAGTTATATTTCTGCCACTTACAAATGATCCGCCATCAGTAGGATGATTTGTAATTGATGTCGTAGAACCAATTACTTTTGTAAGAGACGATTTTTGTACATTTGTACCATTAACGACAAGGTTTCCATCACTTGTAGTGAGTACTACAGAGGTTTTTGGTCCACGAACCTCACTGCCATTCTTTTTATGGTATGGCTCCAGATAGAAAGTATGAGATGATCCACGAACATAATTAGGAATTATAAGCTTTGCTGTTGAATAACTTCCTGCTATAAATGTTGTATAATCTTGCTTAGTAGTCTCACTATCAAGGTAAACATTGATTC
>JAEEGK010017767.1_pt1 | contig 15465 bp, 8 predicted proteins | sample 8958771 | NCBI WGS metagenome assembly JAEEGK01 (sample SAMN16246547, study PRJNA631951) | gut metagenome | biome: gut microbiome; feature: rumen; material: SC-attached | host: Bos | place: Iran: Karaj | collected 2018-10 | reverse complement strand
GGTAAGGCCTACCGCATCTCGGTCGTCAAATGATTTAAATGATCCTCCTCCTAAATAACCTTTTCGCTACCCGTATTTTTGCTGATTAAAGCAGATGAGCGTGGCGAAAAGGTTTCTTAAAAAGTTTGTTTGGTTATGGGTGTTACTATGAGTGCGAAAAAACACTTTAGGAAAGCGATGGCTGTTGCGGTCGTTGCGGTCGGCTTTTCCTTGTTAACAGTTACGGAAGCCAATGCCGCTCCGGACCCGAATTTCCATATTTACATTGCCTACGGGCAGTCGAACATGGAAGGTAACGCGACGAACTTCGACAAGAATGTCGATGGCAAGGAACATCCTCGCGTGAAGATGTTCGCGACTACGTCTTGCAGCAATCTCGGGCGCCCGACGGTGGGCGAGATGTACCCGGCCGTGCCTCCGATGTTCAAGTGCAATGCAGGCCTTTCTCCGGCTGACTGGTTTGGGCGCCACATGGCGGATTCTTTGCCGAACGTGACTATCGGTATTATCCCGGTGGCCCAGGGCGGTACGAGCATTCGTTTGTTCGACCCGGATGACTACAAGAACTACATCAATTCTGCCGAAAGCTGGTTGAAGAGCGGCGCCAAGGCGTACGGCGACGATGGCAATGCCATGGGTCGAATCATCGAAGTGGCCAAAAAGGCTCAGGAAAAGGGCGTTATCAAGGGCATCATCTTCCACCAGGGCGAAACCGATGGCGGCATGAGCAACTGGGAACAGATTGTCAAGAAGACCTACGAATACATGCTCAAGCAACTCGGTTTGAAGGCCGAAGAAACTCCGTTTGTCGCCGGTGAAATGGTCGATGGCGGTTCTTGCGCTGGTTTCAACTCGCGTGTGAATAACCTTTCCAAGTACATCGTGAACTTTGGCGTGGCCAGTTCCAAGGGCTACGGCAGCAAGGGCGACGGACTCCACTTTACCGTGGAAGGCTACCGCGGCATGGGACTCCGCTATGCGCAGCAGATGCTCAAACTCATCAATGTCGAGCCGGTGGACCCCGTTCCGCAGGAACCGTTCAGCGGCAAGGCGATTGAAATTCCGGGCAAAGTCGAAGTCGAGAACTTTGACAAGCCGGGTATTGGCAAAGGTGAAGACGGTACGGACAATGCGTCGTATAGCGATGCCGATTCCGAAAACAAGGGCGACAGCGATTACCGTAAGGATGCGGGCGTTGACCTTTACAAGACTGCCGACGGGGGTGTTGCAATCGGTTATACGCAGACAGGTGAATGGCTCGAATATACCGTGAACGTGAAAGCCGATGGCGAATACGATATCGAAGCCAACGTTGCGTCGGGCAATTCCACGTCGGCATTCAAGCTTTATCTCGACGACAAGGCGATTACGGACGATGTTTCCGTGCCGCAGACCGCCGACAACGTGTGGGACACGTACAAGACAATTCCGGTCAAGGAAAAAGTCAAGTTTACCGCTGGCAAGCATGTGCTGAAACTTGAAATCACTGCCAATTACGCAAACATCGACTGGATTTCGATTGCGGAACCGAAAAAGGATACTCTCCCCGACGGAATCGCGAAAATGCGCTTTGACATGACCGAAGCCGAAAGCAACTACAGCGTCTATAGCATGCAGGGCAAAAAGCTCGGGACGTTTACCGCGAAGGGAATGGCCCAGGCGATGGACCTCGTGAAAACAGACGCAAAGCTCCGCAAACAGTCCCAGGGCGTATTCTTTGTCCGCAAGGACGGGGAAAAACTCCACACAAAGAAGGTGGTTGTCTATGAATAAGAGAGATTTGGCTATTGTACGGCAGATTGCGTTTTTCTTCGTTGTAGCGGTGGCTCTCGGCCTCGTCTATGGCTAAGGCTTTCGTGTGACTCCTCCATATCATATCGGGCCTCGGTAAAAGCCGGGGGCCCTTTTTTTTGCGTTTTTTGCGGAAAAAGGGGGATTTTTGGTAGAGTAAAGGAGTACAACGCTAAATGGATTTTTTTAGCGAATTATAAAATTTTAAGGGTAATTTTATACATGTAAAAACAATTGGATTGAGGGAATTTCTATGAGTATAGAAAAAAATCTCAAAAAAATGATGGCCGTCGCCGGTGTGGTGGCTGGCGCATCTCTATTTGGGGTCACGAGTGCTGTGGCTGCCCCGAACCCGAACTTCCATATTTACATTGCCTACGGGCAGTCCAACATGTCGGGTAACGGCGATATCGTCCCTGCAGAAGACCAGGCCAAGGATCCCAAAAATTTCTTGATGTTGGCTTCGCACAATGCAAATGCTAGCCAGCGTAGCGGTCGCACCACCCAGTCCATCAAGACAGGCGAATGGTATCCGGCGATTCCCCCGATGTTCCACCCTACCGAGAACCTCTCCCCGGCGGACTACTTCGGACGCGCCATGGTCGATTCGTTGCCGGGTGTCACCGTGGGCATTATCCCTGTGGCCATCGGTGCTGTAGCCATCAAGGCTTTCGACAAGGATCAGTACAAAGCCTATTTCAATTCTGCTGAAAGCTACATCAAGAACTGGGCCAGGGACTACGATTCCAACCCTTATCAGAGGATTGTAGATTTGGGCAAGAAGGCCAAGGAAGTGGGCGTCATCAAGGGCTTTATTTTCCACCAGGGCGAAACTGACGGCTCTGGCACGGAATGGCAGAATGCTGTTTATAAAACCTACAAGGACTTTATAACGGCTCTTGAACTGGACGAAAACGAAGTGGCCTTTGTGGCGGGCGAATTGCTCCAGGAAGGCAACAACTGCTGCGGCGGCAAGAATGGAGGCATAGCCCAGCTTAAAAGCAAATTCAAGAAGTTCGGTCTGGCCTCTTCCAAGGGCTTGCAGGGCAACGGCAGGGACCCTTACCACTTTGGCCGCGCGGGCGTGATTGAACTGGGCAAGCGCTACTGCTCCGAAATGCTCAAACTTATCGACAAGACGATTGACCCGAACGCCCCGGCGGTGAACTTGGTGGATCCTACCAAATCGACTGTTCCCGACACTCCTCCCGAAGAATACGGCCCCTATGGCGATGCTCCCGCAAGTATTCCCGGCACGATTGAAGCCGAAAACTACAACAAGGGCGGTGCCGGCAAGGCTTATATGGACTTGAGCGAGGGTAACGAAGGTAACAAGTTCCGCAAGGACGACGTGGATCTTTACCAGCCGAACATGGGTATTTCTGTTGGCCATTGCCAAAAGACGGAATGGCTCAAATATACGGTGAAGGTGGAAGCCGACGGCGATTACGAAATTTCTGCCAACGTGGCTGGCGAAAACGGCACCGGTAGCTTTGTGCTCTACATGGATAGCGTGCGTATCGGCGACGAAATAAAGAACGAAGGGAAGGGTAAAGATGCATATTCCGTCGTGAGCGGCGGCAAGGCTGCCTTGAAGAAAGGCGAGCACGAACTGAAGCTCGAAATTACGAACGACTGGATTGATATCGACTATATCGAATTCAAGGTGGCAAAGGACACTGTTGCTGACGGGATTGCGAAAATCCGCATGATAACCGAGGCCGAAAGCAATTTTAGTGTCTATAACGTCTATGGCCAAAAGCTGGGCTCGTTTACCGCCAAGGGCATGGCCGATGCCGTGAATCTCGTAAAGACCGATGCAAAGCTCCGCAAACAGTCCCAGGGCGTGTTCTTCATCCGCAAGGACGGGGAAAAGGCTCTCATCAAGAAGGTGGTTGTCCATGAATAAAAAAGAATTCGCAATCCTGAAGCAAATCGCGTTCTTTAGCATCGTGGCGGTCGTGCTTGGTCTCGTGTATGGCTAAGTGACTTCACCGCAAAAAATTTAGTTGGAATGAGAGAAGCCGCAGAAATGCGGCTTTTTTTTATCGGAATCCCTTAAAACCTCCCGCCTAATCCCTAAAATCCCATTGACAAAACATCCATATTATATGGCCCCCCTTTGGGGGCTAATTGGGCAATATTTGGATAATTTATGAACAGGTGTACTATTTTAGGGAAAAAAGTATGGATGTTAAACAATCTTTCAAAAAAATGATGTCTGTTGCAGGTGCTGCGGTGGGCCTTTCGTTGTTTGCGGTTACGGGCGCAATTGCTGCCCCGAACCCGAACTTCCACATTTACATTGCCTACGGGCAGTCCAATATGGCGGGTAACGGCGATATCGTCCCTGCAGAGGACCAGGCGAATCCGCCCAAGAATTTTATCATGCTGGCGTCTCATAACGCCAATGCGAGCCAGCGTAGTGGCAAGACGAACCAGTCTTTCAAGACGGGCGAGTGGGTGGCGGCTATTCCGCCGATGTTCCATCCGTTCGAGAATCTTTCTCCGGCGGACTATTTTGGCCGTGCGATGGTGGATTCCCTGCCGGGCGTCACCGTGGGTATTATTCCGGTTGCTATCGGGGCGGTGAGCATCAGGGCCTTTGACAAGGACCAGTACGAGGCCTACTTCAGGGGCGACGGCAAGGACATCATGTCCTGGGGTTGGCCAAAGGACTACGACAACAACCCTCCGGGACGTATTCTGGAGCTTGCCAAGAAGGCGAAGGAAGTGGGCATTATCAAGGGCTTTATCTTCCATCAGGGTGAAAGTGACGGCACGGATGCCAACTGGCGTAAAACGGTCTATAAGACTTACAAGGACGTGATTGACGCTCTTGGCCTGGACGAAAACGAAGTTCCGTTCGTGGCGGGTGAATTGCTCCAGGAAGGCAACAACTGCTGCGGTAGCAAGAACGGCGGCATTCGCGAACTCAAGAACAACTTCAAGAAGTTCGGCTTGGCATCTTCCAAGGGTTTGCAGGGTAACGGCAAGGACCCGTACCACTTTGGCCGTGCGGGCGTGATTGAACTGGGCAAGCGCTACTGCTCCGAAATGCTCAAGCTTATCGACAAGACGATTGACCCGAACGCTCCTCCGGTGGATTTGGTGGATCCGAGCAAGTCTGTGGTTCCCGACGAACCGCCCGAGGAATATGGCCCATATACCGAAGCGATTGCGATTCCGGGCAAGGTTCAGGCCGAAAACTACAACAAGGGCGGTGCTGAAAAGGCCTATCATGACGAAAGCAAGGGCAACGAAGGCGGCAAACTCCGTAAGGACGATGTAGATATTTACCAGCCGAACATGGGCATTACTGTGGGTCACAACCAGAAGGGCGAATGGCTCAAATATACGGTGAAGGTGGAAGCTGACGGCGATTACGAAATTTCTGCTCTTGTGGCTGGCGAGAACGGCACTGGTGGCTTTAAGCTCTATATGGACGATAAGCAGATTGGTGATGAAATTGTGAATGACGGAAAGGGTTTTGAATCGTTCTCCGAAGTGAGTGGCGGCAAGGCGACTTTGAAGAAGGGCGAACATGAACTGAAGCTCGAAATCACGAACGATTGGATTGATATCGACTACGTGGAATTCACGGCGGCAAAGGACTCGGTTCCTGACGGAATCGCGAAGGTGCGCCTAGACATGACCGAAGCCGAAAGCAACTTTAGCGTTTATGACATGCACGGCAAAAAGCTCGGGACGTTCTCGGCCAAGGGAATGGCTGATGCGACGGCTCTTGTAAAGGCCGATGCGAAACTCCGCAAGCAGTCCCAGGGCGTGTTCTTCATCCGTAAGGATGGGGCGAAACTCCAAACAAAGAAGGTGGTCGTTTATGAATAACAGTGAAATGGTAATTGTAAAGCAGATTGCGTTCTTCTTCGTTGTAGCGGTGGCTCTCGGCCTCGTTTACGGATAGAATCCAGTCAAATCTTCATTGGTGGAACTGAAATTCGTGTGACTCCTGTAGGGCCTCGGCGAAAGCCGGGGCTCTCTTTTTATTTGAACACTGCGTGCAAAAAAGAAATGCCCGCACTATGGCGGGCATGACTAGTAAAAAGGGAGGTGCCTGCTCGGAGGCAGGCATGACAAGTGTGATTACGGGAGGCTGAACTGCTTCAAGAAATCCCATGCCATTTCGGCATTGCCTTCGTTGTGGTCGATGTTCATCGAGCAGAGACCCACTTTGGCGCCGCCTTGGCAGGTTTCGTAGATTTCGCAGTCATAACCTGCGCTGTTGTCCATTTTCTTGGGGCTGCCAGTGCAACCGTCCATCTTGGCCCATTCTGCGAAGGTTTCCTTTGCGCCCATGAACGTAATAGGCATGCTCTGGATGATTTGAGACGTTGTGCGGTTGTAGTTGACAACGCCGTCGTTCGTACTGCGGAAGTTGAGGACCGGGAACGGGCGTGCCGGTTTGCATTCACCGGCCGCGACGACTTGTTCTGCGAGGTCAAATGCGGAAGGTGCTGCTGCAGCAATCACGTCGGCGAGGAAACAACCGGCATAGTTGGACATGCCGCCGCCCATCGACCAGCCTGCAGCGTAGATGCGCTTCGGATCGACGCAAGCCTGTTCGGTGAGTGCCTTGATGAAGTTGCGTGTGAAGGTCACGTCGTCTGCGGTGGTGCAGCACGGACCTACGTTCCATGCCTGACCCAATTGGCCGCCCGGGGTTTCTATGCCGTCTGGGTAGATGCTGATTGCTCCATCGGCCAAAGCGACTTTACCAATCTTGGAGTCGTTCACCCAGTCAGCGGCGCTACCGAAGATTTGGTGGTAGTTGATGAGCATCGGAACGGGCTTGTCTCCCGTAAAGTTGCCGTTCGGGAATTTCACGATGACCTTGCGTCCATCGACCATGATTTCGGTATCGCTCTTGAGTGTCTTTGCGGAGCAGTCAATTACCGGAGCGGCGCTGCTAGAAGAAACGGTTTCGCTGGAAGCCGGAACCGTGGCGGAAGAGCTGGCGGGCTCGGTTGCGGAACTTGCCGGTGTTGTGGCGCTGCTGGTCGCGTCTGCGCTAGACTTCGGTTCGACTGCGGCGCTCGATAGCGGTTGGCTTGTACCCGGCTGCATCTGGATAAAGACGTCCGTTTCCGTTTCGGCCTTCATGGTGTAGGTGAGGTTTTCGTAGCCGTCCTTCACAAAGATGAGGATTGGCAGCGGGTCGCCTTCCTTGAGGAGCGAAACAGTCTTGCCAAGCTGGTAAGTGTTACGGTGTCCGTCTGCGTTGATGCGGATGTACTTGGCACCCTTGGCAGACGTCCTGTTCAAGTCGAAGTTCAGAGTCCCGTTGACGTTGTGCTGTGTCTGGGAGAAGGCTACCTTACCGAGTGCGTCCATCACAGATACTGTAATCGTGTTCGCCTTGACGTTCGTAATGCTGATGACATTATTGTCGAAATGAATGGCTTCTTTTGCGATGTAGGTTTGGCGCAATGCATCGGTAGTGCCGCCAGTAATGCTGAATGAGCCGCCGTCGGTCGTGGTGGCGTTTACATCGGGATAGTTGGAAGATGTGATCTGTACGCCAGGAATGGGCTGCCCCATGTTCGTGAACACGCCGCCGGTAATGCTCCATGCAAACGACAGGGAGCTAAGAGCAGCGATTGTTCCTGCAAAAGTTATGAATTTAGACATGGTCATATCGACTCCTTTTTTGTTTCCAAGGATGACCTAAATGTATATGTATAATAGTTCTAGATTATAAAAATACAATTTTGATGCAGTAAATCAATGTAAAAAATGAGAAACGCCTAAAATTTTGTGGGTAATAAAAATCGCCCTGGTTCAACCAAGGCGATTTTCGTATATAGGATGAATTATGAAATCAAACTTGATTCATTACTTCACGAAACTTGCCGGGAGCGTGAACTGCTTGAGGAACGGCCAGCCAATGTTTGCGTCGCCGTAGTCATGTCCACCGTTCTGCTTGGTGCAGAGCACGACCTTCACGCCGTCCTTACAGTTGGAGTATTCTTCACAACCGTTGGAATTCTTGGTTGCGGAGCCGGTGCATCCGTTCTTTTCTTTCCAGAATTCGAATGTTCCCTTGGCACCGAGGAAGTTCAAGCCGTCGTTGAAGCCGCTATCGCCACCTTGGTAACGGCAGACCGGGTCATTCGTGCCGCGGAAGTTGATGACAGAAATCGGACGAGACATCTTGCAAGCGGCGCTGTTGGTCTTGTTCAAGTCCATAGCTGCCGGAGCAACTGCGGCGAAGACATCGGACATCATGCAAGCCACGTGGTTACTCATACCGCCACCCATCGAGAAGCCGGTAGCGTAGATGCGCTGCGGGTCGATGCAGGCGATTTCTTTGAGCTTATCAATCATTGCGTAAGAGAACTTGACGTCATCGTCGTTGGAGCAGCAGGGGCCGACGTTCCAGCCGTTACCCATTCCACCCGGTTTGCCAGTGCCGTCCGGATAAAGCGTGATTACGCCTTCGGGGTCAGTCTTGGCTTTATATGGAGAACTTCCAAATTCGCCATTGCCAGAACCGCCAATCGGGTGGTAGTCAATAACGAGCGGAACTGGCTTGTCGCCCTTGTAGGCACTCGGAATGTGCATGATGAAGGTGCGCTTCTTGCCATCGACGGTCACGGACATGTTTTGCTTATCTCCGACCTTTGCTGTCTTGCCAGCGCAGTCGACGATGATCTGTTCGACCTTGGCAGAAGAGGATTCTGCAGTGGCGGAAGAGGATTCCGGCGTAGAAGCTGCGGAGCTTTCGGGCTTAACCGCTTCGCTGGAAGTAGGCTGATCGTTAGAGCCTCTTGTCATCTTGATCTGGACGCCAGTTTCGACTTCGGCCTGAGCCTGGTAGGTGGCGTTCTTGTAACCTTCCAAAGAGAACTGCAAGAACGGCAGCGGATCGCCTTCTTTCATGAGCGTCACGGTCTTGCCGAGCTGGTAGGTGCCGCGGTTGCCGTCAGCGTTGATGCGGAGGAACTTGGCGCCCTTGGCGGTGCTCTTGTTCAAGTCAACGATCATGGAACCCATGACGTTATGCTGCGTTTTGGAGAAGGCGACTTTGCCGAGAGCGTCCATGACGGAAACGGTAATTGTCTGGGCCCTGACACCAGAAATGCTGATGACGTTGTGGTTAAATCCGATGGATGCCTTTGCCATAGGCGAGCTGTGCAAAGCTTCGGACCCGTCGGCGAGGGTGAATGAACCGTCTTCAGCAGACGTGGTTTCGAATCCCGCATAGTTGAAAGATGTAATCTTGACACCGGAAAGTGCTCGGCCTGAACCTTCTGAGGTAACAGTGCCGCTGATGCTCCACCCAAACGACAAAGAGCTCAGTAAGGCTACGGTTCCTGTGAATGCCATGAATCTAGACATGGTCATATCTACTCCTTTTTGTAGTTAAACATTCCAAACACGTTTGTTCGCCCGGTCCAACCAAACCCCATTTTGCGCCAGACCTAAACAAAATATAGATGGGTATGCCTTGGGTGTTGCGAAATGGTGTTGAGAAAAAAAATAAAGCGTTGAGAATTATTCATCACACTTTGTAAACGATAACTTACCTGTTGATAAAAAATCCATGAAAGCCATGTGTTTTCGAGGATAAAAACCATATAAATGGGATAGATTAGTGGTATAGAACTTATCCACGTCAGGTTGGAAAAGGAGTGTCTATGGGATTGTTTAGTAAAATGGCAAAATCTGCCACGTTTACGGTTTTGGCGGCTGCCGTCGTGAATTGTTTTGCGGTGACGGTCAATAACCCGATTATGTATGTCGATAGCCCGGACCCATCCATTGTCCGCGTTGAAGATGCATATTATATGGTCACGACGACCATGCATTTTGCTCCGGGCGTCCCCGTTTTCAAGAGTACGGATCTTGCGCAATGGCGTACGGTGGGGTATGCTTACCAGAGACTCACCGAAAATAACAACATGAACTTGAATGGCGGCCAGGATGCCTATGGCAAGGGTTCGTGGGCTTCGAGCATCCGCTACCACAAGGGTTTCTTTTACGTTTTGACGCCGTCCTATACGACAAACCATACGCATCTTTACAAGACTGCCGATGTCGAAAACGGTCCGTGGACCGAAGTGACGCTGCCGTTCTATCACGATCCGTCGCTTTTCTTTGACGATGACGGCACGGCTTGGGTGTTCTACGGCAGTGGCGACCAGATCAGTTACGTGCAGCTCAATGACGATGCGAGCGGCGTCAAGCAGGGCGGTAAGAGCGGCAAGGTCGGCGGCGTGAGCGTGAACCGTGTGACCGGTTCCAGCAATTACTATGTGCAGCAGGAAGGCTCGCACATGGAAAAGGTGAACGGCGAATATTACCTGTTCACGATTTCCTGGCCGGCGGGCTCCTGCCGTACCGAAATCGTCTATCGTTCCAAGAACCTTTTGGATGGCTTTACCGGACGGATCTTTTTGCAGGACAACGGTGTTGCCCAGGGTGGCATTTTCGATACGCCGGATGGCCAGTGGTACGCCCTCCTGTTCCGCGATTCCGGCCCGGTAGGCCGTATGTCCCATCTCGTTCCGATGGTCTGGAAAGACGGATGGCCGGAACCTGTGGGCGGCAACAAGAAGGCCCCTGCGACGCTCGACTTGCCTGCTACCCAGGAGCCGGGCTACGGCATGGTGACGAGTGACGACTTTGATTCGGACCAGTTGGCTCTGGAATGGCAATTCAACCATAATCCCGACGACAAGAACTGGAGCTTGACGGCGAATCCGGGACATTACCGCATTACGACGAGCCGTACGGATAGCCGTGTGCAGAATGCGAAGAACACGCTCACGCAGCGTACGTTTGGCCCCAAGTGTTCCGGTAGAACGCTGGTTGATGGCTCGGGCATGAAGGATGGCGATATCGCCGGTATTGTGGCGCTGCAAGATGACAAGGGTTTTGTCGCCCTTGCGAAAGATGGCGGAAACTACAAGGTCGTGATGTACAGCGGCAACGAGAAGGGTGACGGCCAGAAGGCGAGTGCCGCGATCTCGGATTCTAAAGTTTATTTGCGCGTCGATTTCGATTTGCCGATTGACCGCGGGACGGCCAGCTTCTACTACAGCACCGACGGAACGGAATGGAAAAAAATTGGCGACAACGTGGGACTCAGTTATTCGTTGCACATGTTTACAGGTTATCGCTTCGGCCTTTTCAACTATGCGACCAAAACGGCTGGCGGCTATGCAGACTTCGACTGGTTCAAAATCGGTACCGACTACAAGGACGAAATTTATCTGAGTTCGACCCAGGACACGACTCCTCCGACTCCGTATAACGATGTCGCGGCAAAAATTCCGGGCAAGGTCGAAGCTGAAAACTATGACGTGGGCAAGCCGAACCGCGCCTACTACGACAAGGATGGCGATAACCAGGGAGGCGCCTACCGCGAAGAATCCGTCGATATCGTGCAGCTCGATTCTGCCGACAAGTCCAAAGGTTACGCTATCGGTTATACGGGTGAAGGCGAATGGCTGCGCTATACCGTAAATGTTGCCGAAACGGGAACTTATGAAGTGAAAGTGAACATGGCGACACCATCCGAAAATGCAGGCGTCAAGCTATACATTGACGGTAAGGCCGTTGCCGATGATGTTATTGCCAAACAGAACGGGGAAAACGACTGGTCCACTTATAGTGAAGTTTCTGTCAAGACAAAGGAAATCGAAAAGGGCGAGCATGTTCTCAAAATGGAAATTATCGGCAACAACGTGAACATCGACTGGCTGGAGTTCTGCAAAGGCGAATGCAAGACGACAAAAATTAGCGGAATGCGTTACGGCATGGACGCATCTAGGACTTACGCTGTCTATAGTTTGAACGGTGCGTTTGTCGGTCGCGTCGATGCGTCGAACAGCTTCGATGTGCGTGCAAAGGTGAACTCATTGGTGAAGCAGAGCGGTGTGTACTTTGTAAAATCGCCAACCAGCGGACACACCCACCGCGTCTCCGTGACAAAGTAACTTATCCGAAAATTCTGTATTCTCAAAATACCCCCCAAGGCTAGAAAGCGGATGTCGGAAGCGCAGCTTATGGACATCCATTTTCTAGCCGTTTTGGTGTTTTCTAAACACCGCTGCTCCTTGGCCTTGACAAAACGCAACGAAAAAAATGGCCACGCCAAATCTTTGATTCCTGTCCCAATATATTTTCTACTTAGGTGATTTGGGAAACCTCAAGGAGCAGGTATGTTTGGTAAAATGTTCAAGGCGCAATGCGCACTTTCGCTTGCCTTTTTAGCAAGTCTCTCCAGTTTTTCATTTGCAGACAACATTAATGTCAACGGTACGAACCGCAACATGCTTGTCTATGCACCGAAAAACATCGAGAAGAACCGTCCGCTGATTATTCAGATGCACGGCTACAATCAAGATGCAGCTTATCAGAAAAATGCGGCCAAGTGGGAGAGCGTTGCCGATACGGGCCGTTTCGTGGTCGTGTTCCCGGATGGTCAAAACAAGGCTTGGGATACCGGTGGAGACAAGGATCTCAATTTCATCAAGGCCATCATCAACGAGATGAACAACAAGTATGGCATTGACAAAAAACGCGTGTATGTTTCGGGTTTTTCGATGGGTGGTATGATGAGTTACGTTGTCGCCAACAAAATGAGCGACCAGATTGCGGCCATTGCTCCGGTCTCTGGAGGCGGCGCTCCGAGTTCGTGCAAGCGCGCGATGCCGATTATCCATACGCACGGCACGACTGACGACGTGGTGAACTACAACAATACCGTGAATACTCTCAAGCAGTGGGTTCCTTTCAACAAGTGCTCTTCGAATTCCACGGTGACCAAGCCGTATCCGGCAAGTAAACCGGGGTCCGCCGCTTCCCTCGAAGTGTGGAGCGGTTGCTCGGACGACGTCGAAATTCGCTTGCTGACGATTGCGGGCAAGGGCCATTGGTATTCCATGGACGAAGCCGTCAGTGTCAACACGAGCGTCGAAATCTGGAACTTCGTGAAGCAGTATTCGCTGGACGGCCCCATCAATAAGCCTGCTGATACGACCAAGACGGAAACGCCAAAGGACACCAGCAGGACAACTCCTACGGACACGTCTAAAACGGTGACGCCAAAGGATACGAGCAAAACGACAACGCCCGCAGATTCGGGAAAAACGATAGTGCCAAATGATACCAGCAAGGCGGGGCTCGTGACGACACTGCGCTTCAACTCTAGGGAAACGTTGTTCAGCGTCTATTATCTTGCCGGGAAACTCCTCGGAATCATCGAAATTATCGAAAATGATGTGCCGAATATGTCAAAAACGATGAAAAACGCTGGCTTTGGCAAGGGTGTCTATATCCTCCGGAGCAAAAAGCGCTCGTTCATGGTACCCGTGGACCGATAACCCAAAAGTTTACGTCTCTCTCCAATCAAGAGCGGTCCCCTGAAAAGGGGACGCTTTTTTATAAAGAATTGACAACTGATTTTACATCTTCGATAAAGTATTGTAATGAAGAATATTTGAATACGGGTAACTTGCTAAAATCGCTGTTCTCTAGTGATGTTACAAATTTTTTGAGGTATTCGGTGAAGTTGGTGACGATGGTTATCAAATTCTTGTTGAGCTCGACCCATTCCCTTTTGTCGATGGTGCATTGACATTCGATATCAGGTTGCTGAACGACTACCGCTTTGGTAAAATCAATGCCGGGTAATCCTTTCTTTTCATCTGAGATTCTGCCAGATGTTTTGAATGTGAATGCGTATGGGTGTTTGATACTTGTTCGGAATGGAATGGCGAATATGGTCCCATTGCATTCGATTATGAAAGACAAGTGGGGTCTGCCTGCTTTGTTTGTGAGAATTTCCTTGTGGTCTTTATGACGGTCGAAAAATGATTGTTTTAGAAATACAGTTTGTGCCAGTTTCATTTTTTTCCTCAAAATAAAAAAAAGCCGTATTTCATATATAACGAAATACGGCTCATCCTAGACCTTTCTTTTTTATCTTAGGTGGGCTGGTCTGCCACCCTGTCATCAATAAATAATATACAAAAAGTCTGTGGAAAAGTCAATATGCTGGCATCGTTCGGGATGGCAAATTGCAATTGGCTATTAACCACTTCCTACTGCCTAGAAATTACTGGATCCTTCAGCCCTGCAGGCTTCAGGATGACGTTTCTAAGCTCTAAGTTCTGCCAACTATTGTCCATCATGGATAATATGTCAAAGGAAACGAGTTATGGAGTATGAACGCTTTGCTTTTTAGGGGATATTTTATTGGGGGGATATCATTATATCTAGGAACAGGAGTGCCTATGTTTGGTTTGAAGAAAAAAGACGGTTGCAAACTTGGTGTGTTGGCAACTTTGGCTTTGGCAGGTTTGGCGGGCTCGGCTTTTGCGAGCGCCGATACTTTGGTGCTTACACCTCCGCTGGGATGGAACAGCTGGAACGTTTTCCACGAAAACATCAATGAAAAACAGATTCAGGAAATTGCCGATGCCATGGTGTCTTCTGGCTTGAGGGATGCGGGCTACGTTTTCCTTAACCTTGACGACAACTGGATGGATACCAAGCGCGATGCCCAGGGCAACCTCCAGAACAACCCGAAGACTTTCCCGAGCGGCATGAAGGCCATAGCCGATTACGTGCATAAAAAAGGCTTGAAGTTCGGTCTTTACGGCGACCGCGGTAAGCGTACCTGCCACCATTACAACAGCAAATGGGATAGCCAGAGCGGTTCCAATGGTCACGAAGAACAGGATGCCAAGAAGCTTGCGGAATGGGGCGTTGACTACTGGAAGTACGATAACTGCGACTCTGATCCGAATACCCAGGAAAAAGATTACACCGCCATGTCCAAGGCTCTCCGCAATTCCGGGCGCGATATCGTGTTCAGTATTTGCATGTGGGAATACAAGGACTGGATGCCTAAAATCGCCAACTTGTGGCGTACCACTTTCGATATCGGCCCCGAATGGATTTCGACTTCGTGGTACCGAGGCGTCTACGAAATCATCGATGCGAACAACAAGTATTGGCAGATTGCAAAGCCCGGCCACTGGAACGACCCGGACATGCTCGAAGTGGGCAACAGGGGCCTCTCTTATGAAGAACAGCGCTCCCAGATGACGATGTGGTCTATTATGGCGGCTCCCATCATGATCAGTTCCGATGTCCGTAACATGAGCAACGAGACCAAGGAACTCTACCTGAACAAGGACATGATTGCCATCAACCAGGACTCTTTGGGCGTTCAGGGACACCGCATCTCTGACAAGCAGGGTAAGCAAGTCTGGACCAAGCCCCTGAAGAATGGCGACATTGCCGTGGCGCTCCTCAATAACAATGGCTCTACCCAGACGGTTGAATGCAACTTTAAAGACATTGGCGTAGAAGGCGAAGTGGAAGTTCGCGACGCCTGGAAAAAGAAGGATTTGGGACCGGTTTCCAGCGTTTCTATTGAACTCCCGGCTCACGGCTCTGCGCTGCTCCGCTTGGTTCTCAAGCCGGTTCCGCGCGAGATGTTCAAAGGTAAGCCTCTCGATATCCCGGGCAAGATTGAAATGGAAGATTTCGACATTAACGGTGTAGGCCAGGGTAACACCACCTACAATGAACTTGATACCGAAAATCATGGCGATAGCGACTACCGCAAGGATACGGGAGTTGACCTGTACAAGAAGGCTACTGGCGTCGTTGTCGGCTACAACCAGGCTGGTGAAT
>JAEEGK010017766.1_pt1 | contig 15466 bp, 10 predicted proteins | sample 8958771 | NCBI WGS metagenome assembly JAEEGK01 (sample SAMN16246547, study PRJNA631951) | gut metagenome | biome: gut microbiome; feature: rumen; material: SC-attached | host: Bos | place: Iran: Karaj | collected 2018-10 | reverse complement strand
CGGAACGATAGTATATGGATCCCCCTTGTTGCCGACGCTCACATAGGATCTATCGACGACAGAACTCTTTCTGAACACCTTCCCGACTAGGAGATGCGGATAGAGGCTCTGGGAGATGACCTGATCATAAACTTTCTCGATCCGTGTCATGTCGGAAGACTTGGTGGCAGCCGTCTCGTTGCCGTCTGAATCTATGATGTTTCCTTCAGATCTTGGAACAACGATCTTTACGACCGGAGTCTCGGACGGAGTAGTTTCTGACGGAGTATCTAACTCGTCGATATAGGCTGTTTTGTTACAGCCTATAATCGACAGGAAAATCAGTAGGTATATACTGCGTTTCATAGAAGCGGAAGGCTAGAATGACGAGGTATATACAGAGTCATCCACAACACGGTTGGCAGTAAAGAAAATCGGAACGCCAGGAGTTTCTGCAGTGAACTCGCCGCCGTTTACAATGAACTCAGAGAACTTATCGAAGCCAGTAAAGGTCTGGCAAACATCAGCACCTGCACCACCGGAAATAAGAATGCGGATAGTCGCTTTCTCAAGGAGTTCCTTGTTTTCAGCGGAAAGATTGAGCTCGCCACCGAATTTTCCTACAGTGAGAGCAGCCTTGAACGCGGTCTTAAGCTCCTCATAAGAATACTCGCTCTCTATAGCGATAATACCCATACGGCCATAAGTGATAGAGTTGACATATACAGGATCTTTTGAAGCAACCTCATCATAACGATCATCATCTGCAAATACATTACCATCATAAGGATAATCCATGATTACAGAGAAGTTTTTCTGCACGATACGGGCAAAAAGACCAGATTTGGCATTGATCTTATCATAATTTGCAGAAGCATCAAGCTTGAAGATATTAGCTACATTGACATTTGCTCCGAAGGCAAGCTTGAGTTCGTTATATTTTGTGAACTGCCTGAAATCATATTCAAAAGATTCCAGCTGCTTTCCGGAAAAATACGGAGAATTGATAGCAGCCTGCAAGGATCTGCCCACAGATGATTTGGTCGGTCTATCGATAGTATCGAAATAATAACGAGGGAAAGTATAAGTCACTTCAATCGGGTCAAGAGCTCCTGATATGCGTTTGAAGCTAAGATCATTAATGGAAGCTCCCTCATATACAGCACTCAAATATACATTAGCGCTGGTAACCGCCATTTCCATACTGCTGTTACCAGCTTTGGTGTCCGAGTATGGGTGGTAGGATTCATCCCATTCGAGTGAGGAATAAGATTCCTGCTGAGGGACAGTTTCATTGTTGACAGGTGTCTGGATTTCTTCTTTGTTGCAGGAAGCAACTGAAACGAGCATGGCAGCTACTGCCGCGCATCCGAATAAATTTAAATGTTTCATATTTATTATAATTAAAAGGGTTAATTATCATGCATCAACTCAGAGGATATCCTCCGACAGCAAAGGTATGGACTAGGAAGCGGACAGCCAAAAATTCGGGCTATTTTACCCTAACGGGAGTACACTCTGAAAACGCCCCAGAAACGCACTGTAAGGACTTTTTTCCATCCCCATTAGAATCAAAAACTAACGCGCATATATAAGCATCTGAATATCAGCTGATTAAAATTTCCAAACGTTAGACAGTTTTTACACTTACACAAACAACTACATATCAAACATTTATATCACGAATCAGCCTTACTGCCAAATCTTTTTAGAACTGAATAGTAATGTTTGTAACTAATCTTGTGATTCTGGCAATATCGGTCAGTTCCAAGGATTTCTTCTCGTGTCATCATCTGCATCCGTTTTTATAAAAAAAGCGGGTCAAAATTGACCCGCTTGGCATTAATGGTAAGAAATATCGTATTCATCAAGCTAGTTTACATAGACGACCCGCACAGTACCTACTTCTGTTTCCGGATCTTCTACACCCAACACTTTATAATCCTCTGTCGGAACTAAGTAGTATGAGTAGAATATTTCTGTCCCCTCGCGCTGTGGAAACTCTGGCTTGATCGCTTTCGTTTCAGGTATGACCGGCATATCACAATTGACCGGATAATACAGATAAGATGGGACATCACCCTTCCAAAATACCTTTGTCGTATTTTGTTTGTTATTTACATAGTATTCATTCTCAACTGATTCAAAGCTATACGGGGTTGTAGTTCTTGTTTTTTTCACAACCCTTATTTTGAATCCAATATCCGAAGGGGCAATTGCAGGGACTTTGTCCTCATTACTATAGCAATACACATAAAGGTCACCAAGAATTACTGCACTCGGCAAATCATAAATATTTGCAGGAGAACCATAGTTATGTGCAACAAGCTCTGCATAGACAGGAACTCTTTCATATTTTATAGCAAACTTTATATTAAATGGAGAACCATCCGAGAGCTTATTAAACGTACATAAAATTGGTGTTCCCGGGCTCTCTACAGTAAAAGTATCCTTCCGCACATACTCCATAAAAGCATCGAGACCTGCAAAAGTCTTTACTGCCTCCGATCCATCGCCCCCAACCAGATACAACCTAAAGTCGCAACTGTTTATATAGTTCTTTTCTTCCTTCGTGAAATTGACATTATTCTTAAATAAGACATTCTTTATTATTTTGTTTGTATAGGAAACGGCAGAGTCTACTGCATAATTTGTTTCCATTGTAAGAATACCAAGGCGGCCATAAGTAATAGAGTTGACATAAACAGATGAATTGCGAAGTTCCTGGTCGAGATCCGGGATATAATTCGGTCCTGGGTCATCCATGAACACCTTGAAACTTGTCTGGTAGAATTTTACGCAAAGGCCTGTTGCCTTTTTGATATGATAAGTTTCTTTAACGGACTCCTTGTTCTTCGAAAATAATATGGAATTAGTATTCACATTACTTCCGAAGACCTGTTTAAGTTCATCATATGAACTAAACTGAGTAAGAGCAAATTTGGAGTCTTCATTCATCTGAAGATTACCCCGCTCTATCACATCTCTCACATAACGAAGATAAGCTGAATTGGAAGGTCGGCTAATAGTAGTCGGAGGTACACCATACAATGAAGTAGACACTGTGATCGGGCTCTTAGTCCCAGACACAGGTGTAAAATCACAACCGGGAACAGAATCCGCTTTTAAGACATTGCCTAGCCACATATGGGACGCCATTTCAGGCATAACTACCATCTCATTACTATTTACTATTAGATCTGCGCCGTATTCAGCAGCAGACCCTTTAGTAAGCATCTTTTCATTACAGAATATATTACCCTCAATCCGAGGTGCAATTATTTCTATTACAGGGCTATTATCCACAAGCTTTGCGGGCTCATCTGATAACACCTCTCCTTTATCACATGATAGCACCAATATCAAAGCGCAGGGAATTAAATAATTTTTCATGGCAATATAAACTAGAAATGAAGGACTTCTCTTTCCATTCCGCTAATAGGGGAACCGATAACTGTATATTCTGTCGATGGAAGCAAAGAATAAGTATAATACTTATTATAACTGCCACGCGTATCTATAGCAGGAGCCATCAGTCCTAGGCTTGGACGGTCCGGATTACTTTCACCCCTCCATATTATTGATTCTACCGCGTCGTCTCTCCATAAAGAAGAACAATTACGTGCAGTATTCTTGAAATAATAATTCTTAGATTTCGTGCTCGTAAAACGCTTCGGAGAGAAATGCTCGGTAAATTCCTCTTCTTTTATTCCGAAACTTATCTGAGGGTAAGCAATTATCGGATATTTACCTGCGGGATCTCTAAAGAAAGAAACATATATATCACCTGTACGACAAAAACTGTTTTCATTATTAAGATAATTTTCAGTACGCGCATTCTTTTCTTCCAACCTTACATAAACAGGATCGTATGAGACTGTCATATGGAAATCGAAGCCGAAACGGGTATTGTCTTTTACATTATTGAAAGAATAGAATATAGGAACCCCCGGGTTAGCTTTAGTAAAGTCTCCAGCATTGGAGAACCCGCTCAAGAAAGATTCCAAATCTAACTTAATCGGGAAAGGAGTACCCGCCGCACAGATTAGTATAGTAGATCTCTCAAGGAATTGTTCCTCTTCTATTGTCAGCGAAGTCGTTTTTTCCTTGAAAAACTTCCGGACTATCTTTGTAATGTTTTTATAAGAGGCGGAGGCTGTATAATCTGTCTCCAATACTACAAGTCCCATTCGGCCGTAAGTTACGGAATTCAGATATAAAGCATCCGATTTATCGTTAATACCCATGAAATCATAACAGGAGACAGGACTAATCATACTCACCGTAAAGCTTGGCTGGAATACTTTTAAATAGATCCCTGTAGCGGAATCGATCGTTCCTGAACCCCCGTTAGCATTATTCTTCTTGAACAATTCTCCAATATTAACATTAGCTCCGACAACAGATTTCAGTTCATCATATGAAGCAAACTGCCCCATGGTAAACTGAACTTCTCCAGTAGGAATGGAATCAGCCTCTTCAATCATACTACTTATATTCGATAAATATTTACTATATGTCGAAATATTCATTTCTTTTTCACTGGTACCAGGCAGATCCGACACAATAGAATAGCTGTCACCCTGGTATCTTATATTCGCGTATGTGCCGGAAATAACTCCTGAGCGAGAAAACAATTGGCCGACGTATAAAGCTCTAGGAACAGCTATTGCCATCTGATTGTAGACTGTAACAGTATTTGGACCTGATGCTTTTGTTAGTTCAGCATTATCCTCCTCCGCAGTAAGTTCATTACCATAGGTTCTGTTTGCCTTAATCTCGATTACCGGATTGGCGACAGGATCTTCAAGACACTCCTGAATTATATAAGCGCCTTCGGCCGGGATTTCTTCTTTGTTGCAGGAAGCAACTGAAACGAGCATGGCAGCTACTGCCGCGCATCCGAATAAATTTAAATGTTTCATATTTATTATAATAAAAGGGTTAATTATCATGCATCAACTCAGAGGATATCCTCCGACAGCAAAGGTATGGACTAGGAAGCGGACAGCCAAAAATTCGGGCTATTTTACCCTAACGGGAGTTCACCCCAAAAACGCCCCAGAAACGCACTGTAAGGACTTTTTTCCATCTCCATTAGAATCAAAAACTAACGTGAATAAATAAGCATCTGAATATCAACTGATTAAAATTTCCGAACGTTAGACATTATTTTAAACACGCAATCAACTACATATCAGACACTTATATCGCAAATCAATCGATATTGCAAAAAAGAGACATCCGGATTAATCCGGATGTCTCTTTAAAGGAAGGCTGAATAAACAGCGTTATTTCCGACTCTATTTAGAACTGAATAGTAATAGTATATCTTCAAGGGCTGCTTCGGAACCAACTTCATTCACGTCGTCTTTGACCTGCATTAGTTTTTGATTTCATTAATTTGGATAATAAAAGAAAGAGTTTGGTGATACACCAAACTCTTTCTTCATAATTAGATTATTGAATTCTGTTAACGAGGGAATTCGAATATTACTGTGTCACCTCCGAAGGAGTATTTGTCCCATTTTGTACCGAAGGTAAATTCGATGGTATTGTACAGAGTGTCAATTTCTCCGTCGCATGATACCATATAAGCATCGAATGTACCATAGCTTCCATAGGTAAAACCAGGACACATTATCTGGTCAGGGATGATAAGGGAGTAATCAGCCTTATTAATCCAGATGGTAAACGAATCGCCTCCGAACCAGAAGTCGCCTTCAAATTTCAGTCCAACCAGATCTTCTACATTTGCTCCAGCTGGAATCCATTTTGCCTCTGGTTTATTGTTAACCTGTGAGACTTTCATGGAACCTTCGTCTCCTCCATCCATCGAGAACGGAATGTCATCACCTTGGAACTTATCCAGCTGCAATGGAGCAAAAGCTGTATAGGACGCCCTATATGAGAAGCTGGATCCGTCCTCAAGTTTCCAGGAGGTGAAACTCGTATTGTTGAATCCGCCAAGTTTCGACCATCCGTTTACCTGAGTACCACTCTTAAGAGTATAGCAAGGGGTGTATTCAATCTTGTCTCCAACGTTGATCGTGCTGATGCCAAGCTTGCTTGCAACATCCTTGATGTCAATCTTGACAGTGTCAGGGAAAGACTTAATGCCTTCCGCTATAATTGCACTTTTCTTATTTCTGTTGCCATCGGTATAGACAGCCATTACCTGAGCTTCCTCAAACATTGAATAGTCTCCCTGATAAATTGGAAGATCAAGCTTGACTTTATAGTTTCCGGAGTTCATATCTGTCGACAGGATTCCATCAGATCCAGGAACCTTGCTGATAGATATCACGACACCGTGCTCTGTCCCTTCGAGATCGTAAGGGAGCTTCTGATCGCAGCCGCAGAAGAGGGCTCCGAGCGCAATCATTGCAAATATCTTATTGATTTTCATAATCTCTTGATTTACTTTGGTTGAACTACTTGTCCCAGAACACAGTCTTGACGGCAACCGTCCTTGAAGAGTTGGAAACGTGAGGGTTTGTGTCTACCTCATTCTGAGGATACCAGAGTATTCTAGGATAATCCAGGATAGTGACAAGTTCAAAAGAGGAAAGACTCTGGGTTGCCTCTTTTGTCTGGGCGTAAGGTGTCCAAGCCATATTATTCTCGTCACCCTTGAAAAGCTTAGGATAACCGGTACGACGGATATCGTTGTAAGCCTCGATAGGGTTATAGAAGTTGGCAATCCATTTCTCCGTCATGACGATCTCAAGCTTTCCTTCAGCGGAAGCGGCGTCATATTTATAGATGACAGCATCCACAAAGGCCTGGGCATCATCTGAAGAAATAAGCGGGGCAGAAGCGTCGCAAATCGAAGTAACAGCGTTGACATGGGCAATCGAAGCCTTGATACCATCTTCGAGGTATTTTTTGGCATCTCCATTGATTTCTCCTGCAAGAACAAGTTCCGCAAGCATGAAAGGAACAGAATAAGCCTGAAGCATCTTGTCCGGAGCGCAGCCGCTACCGTCCTTAGAAGTGATCTTGCCGCCATTTCCATCGTCATATTTACCACCGATCGGATAAATGCCAAGAGCAGTCATGGAGGATTCCTGAGTACTGCTGGTGTATCCTGAGTTAGATCCCATCATGATGGAGATAAACGCTCCGTCACGGTAGTCAGTGATATTTAAAGCATCAGAAGTAGCAGTAGACTGGTTGAACCAGTAATATTTGCAACGCGGGTCGCTGATACCTCTGAGAGGATTGTCCTTGAAGTTGTAGGTAAGACCATTCATTGTTTCGTAAAGCCATGGGCTGATCCAGTTTCCTTTCTGACCACCCTGATACTCGTCTACGTACCCCTGATTCCTCTCATCGGAAGGGGATGTAGCCGAAGTGTGAGGGTACTGAAGGTCTTCGCCGTTACCGATGAAGTTGCCTTCTGCAACAAGAGCAGTAAGAGCTGACTGCCATCCCTCAATCTCATCCTTGGCCAGACGGGACTGAACCAGGATACGGAGTTTGAGCGTATTTGCGGCTTTGATCCACTTCTCGACATCTCCGTTATAGAAGAGATCGTTAGCGCCAGGCTTATGGGCATTTGCAGCCTCTTTATCCTTAAAATTGGCTATAGCCGTATCAAGGCTCTTGAGAAGGTCGTTGTAGATATCGGCGCTCTTGTCGAGTTCCGGAGTGATGAATTCAGGATTGTTGGCCTGGCTGTAAGGAATGTCTCCCCACAGGTCAGTAGCGCCAAGATAAAGATATGCGCGAAGGACTCTGCCTATACCGGCATAATAAGATTCGCCTTCGGCTTCGCCGACTTCGATAAGCTTATCGGTATTCTTGATTCCGTAACGATACAACTGACTCCAAGTATTGGTCAGTGTAGCGTATCCTGCGTCAAGCGAATAGTTGTCTGTCTCTCGGCTGACAGTATGGTGGACATAAGAAGAGAAGTTCGAGTTCAGATAATCTCCAGGACCGTATGTATATGCAGTCTCGTATTCGGCAGCAGTAAGAAGCTGCTCGATATCGAGCTCAGTTACATCATACGGGTCCTTGTTTATGTCAAGACTGCAACTTCCGAGGGAAAGGGCTACAAGTGCCGTGCCCAGGATGTTAAATATCTTTCTTTTCATTTTTTCAGCAATTAGAAGGTTAACTTGACATTGAATGCAAATCTTCTGGTAGACGGAGCAGAAGTATAGTCGATACCCTGGACGTTGGTCTCACCATAAGAGTTCACAACCGGATCATAGTTTGAATACTTTGGTACATTAGGAGCGTAGAACCAGAGGTTCCTTCCTACAACACCGAATTCAACTCCGGAAAGAGGAAGCTTGGCAATAAGCTTCTTAGGAAGTGCATAGGACAAAGTAACCTCGCGGAGACGGAGGACTGTCGCATCATAGGTTGCTACCTCGTCACAAGAGTTGATAGCGTAGGTAGAATATGTTCCGCTTGAGAACCAGAGGTCGGCCTCGGCGATTGCTGTAGTATTCGGAATCTTATTATTGTTTTCATCAAGATAAGGCTCCAGAGTATTAGGATTGGCATATACACCAGGGATTATTCTGGAACCGAGACGGTCCTCCGTATCCTTGGTCACACCACGGCCGAGAAGGTCTGTAAGATAGGTCGAATAAACGCAACCGCCCTTCTGGAAGTCGAACATTACTCCAAGAGAAAGTCCTTTCCACTTGAAGGTGTTGATCATTGATACCTTGTAATCAGGATTTGGATCTCCGATGAAACCATACTCCTTGTCGTTGATATACATACCGGTTGAAGGATCCACAAGAGGATTGCCTTCGTCGTCACGTGCGAGCTTCTCTCCTTCAAGGATACCATAAGGCTGACCTACTACAAGGACAGGTTTAGGATTGGCGAAGTCACCTCCGACATTGATCTTATCGACGCCTTCAGCAAGGCTGAGGACCTTGGACTTGTTCTGGGTGAATGTAGTATAGATGCTCCAGCTGAAGTCTGCGGATACGACAGGATAGAGATCGAGACCGAGCTCATATCCTCTGTTGCGGATAGAACCGAAGTTGGTGACGTAACTACCATATCCGGTAGAAGGTGCAGATGTCTTCTGTCCGATCTGATCCTCTGAGATACGGTTATAGAAAGTACCGTCGAATCCGATTCTGCCTTCGAATAGCTTCAACTCAAGACCAGTCTCAAACTCCGAGGTAAACTCAGGAGAAAGGTTCTCGTCGTAAAGAGTCGTAGGAAGCTCCATAAGAGGCTGTCCCATATATGGATAACCGGTGACATAGGTTCCATTATTGTAATAAGGAGAAGCATCATTACCTACCCTGGCCCAGCTGGCACGCACCTTACCGAAGTTAAGCACGCTGCTCTTGATATCGAGTGCCTCTGTGAACACAACAGAACCAGAGACTGCCGGGTAGAAGTAAGTATTGTTCTTCAAAGGAAGAGTGGAAGACTTGTCCATACGTCCCGAGAGGTTGAGGAAGGCCCAGTTCTTATAGTTAAGAAGGACATCGGCAAATATACCCCACTTGCGGAAACGCCTATACTCTTCAGCGCCTTTCTGGCTCTTGGTATTTCCTATGCTGAAGATGTTCTTGTTGACAATCTCCAGTCCATCATACTGCTCGGTCTCCCATGTAGTCTGGTTATAGTTATGACCGAGAGTTGCACGGACATTGAAGTCTTCTATCTGCTTTTCTGCAGTAAGGAGCACTGTCTGCTCCAGAGCATCATGGCTATAGTTTCTCTTTCTGATGAAACCCTTGCCTGCATATCCACGGGAACCGAGGTTGATGACAGTTCTTGCGTCATTGTCATAATCATTATAACCGACAGTATAGTCGAAAGAAAGCCAATCGAGGATCTTATAGGTAAAATTGAAATTGGCCACTGTTCTTCTCTGGACAGAAGCGACTTTATCGTTCTCCCATGCCCAGTAAGGGTTATTGGCCTGTGAAGAAATCTGGAAAAGAAGGTTTCTTCCGTCGAGGGTCTGATAAGGGAAATTCTGGATATCCCAGCTACGAGGCATGATGAACGCACGGGCAAGGGATGACTGGCCACCGAGTTCGGCGCTTGACTGGTTATTACCATAAAGAGGGCTGTCCTGAGTCGTATAGGTATAAGCGAGGCTGCCACCGATTCTGAGACGGTTGTTGAGCTGCTGGTTTCCGCCGACGCTGAATGCATAACGGTCGAAATCGGAACCAGGGATGTAGCTGTTCTGGTCCGTATATGATAAGGTGACGTTGAAGTTACCCTTATCGTTCACACTCTGAAGGTTGATAGAGTGGTCAGAAAGGACTCCGGTACGGAACAGATCCTTTACGTTGTTAGGATATGCCTTGTACGGAATCTTTCCCTCAAGGTCAGGATAAAGCTCGAGGGCGAGACCCGGATACTGTGCGGCAATATCAGAATACATAGAAATTGTAGCGCCTTCAGTGAAAGGAGCTCCCCATGATCCATTTGATCCGGCGAATTCGAAGTTGGAACCCTGACCATACTTGTTCTGGTAATCAGGAAGGGAACCGATAGTCTCGAGAGCGACAGAACCGGTATAGGTCACACTGTAACCCTTATTGGCCTTCTTGTTGTGGGAACCGGACTTGGTTGTGATAAGCACGACGCCGTTGGCGGCACGTGAACCGTAAAGAACGGCTGCGGCTGCACCCTTGAGCACGTTCATTGACTCGATGTCGTTAGGGTCGAGAGTTGAAAGACCTGAGGTGAAGGCTGCGCCGATTTCACCTGCACGGTCGCGGGATCCCATACCTTCATTACTGTAAGGCACACCGTCAACGACATAAAGAGGCTGGTTGTTTCCGAGGAAGGAAGAGTTACCACGGATAGTTATACGGGTTGCACCACCGGCATCTCCGGAAGGAGCGGAAACATTGACACCTGCAATCTTTCCATCAAGAGCACGGAGAAGGTCCGGCTCAGCCTTCTGGATAGCTTCATCAGCATCCACCTTGGTTACGGAATAACCGAGGGAACGCTCTGAACGCTGGATACCAACGGCAGTGACAACTGATTCGTCGATCAAAAGATTGTCCTGGACAAGAGAGACATTGACAATGCGTCTTCCCTCAACAGGGACCGAAACTTCCTTGAAACCAAGGCATGAAAACAAAAGTGTCGCGTCTTTGTCGGCTTTGATGAAATAAGCACCATTCTCATCAGTCATGGTACCATTTGTAGCTCCCTGGACGGATACTACGACACCAGCGATTGGAGACTGGTCATCAGCGGATACGACGACACCGCTAACTTCGCTTTGGGCGAACGCCCCAATGCATACGAACAGCATTGAGAGCATCAAAAGAAATGATTTTTTACCCATAGTTTTTAACATAATTTTCAGATACAAGTTTTAGATTTGTACCAATACACTACTAATCGTTTGTTTTTATAACATTCGAATGTGCAAAGATTGGAAACAAATTTCAATTTTGCAAATAAGTATAACCAGTCAGAAACTACGTTATATTAAGCTATTTCAGCCGGATTCAGCGTTTTTGGATACAATAAAACGAAAACGGCGTAACGATTCATAACTAAAACAAGAAAATCAGTTACGAATCATTATCAAAATATTTTTTTATGTAATATATCTTTGGAAAGACAGCATATAAAAAGGAGCAGATCATCACGACCTGCTCCTTTAAAAATTCTACTTACTCAATATTATTTATCTATGCTTATGTTACTTTTTTATATTACCATTTCCGTGCCAAATCGTCTGAAATATGAAATGAAAACACTATATTTGTAAATATGAGAGATTTCACATACTACGCACCGACCGAAGTCGCCTTCGGAAAAGACAGCGAATCGAAGATCGGTCCGCTCGTCAGCAAGTACAACGGAAAGAAGGTCCTGCTTCATTACGGCGGTAAAAGTGCCGAAAGGTCAGGACTCCTCGATGTGGTACGCGCCAGCCTCAGAAAAGTCGGCGCAGGCTTCGTCGAACTCGGAGGCGTAGTGCCTAATCCTCTGTTGTCCAAGGTCCGCGAAGGCATAGACCTTTGCCGAAAGGAGAAGGTTGACTTCATTCTGGCAGTCGGCGGCGGCAGCGTCATCGACTCGTCGAAGGCCATCGCGATCGGAGTTCCGTACAACGGCGATGTCTGGGACTTCTTTACCGGAAAGGCAGCTCCGGATGCGGCTCTTCCGCTCGGAGTTGTCCTGACCATCCCGGCTGCCGGCAGCGAGATGAGCGACAGTCTCGTGGTCACCAACGGAGACGGGGGCTGGAAGCGCTCCTGCGGCTCATACCTGCTACGGCCGAAGTTCGCCGTCATGAACCCGGTACGGACGTTCACCCTGCCGCCGTTCCAGACGGCCTGCGGAATCACTGACATGATCATGCATACGATGGAGAGGTATTTCTCCCTCGACGACGATATGACCATAACCGACAATCTGGCAGAGGCGCTGATCCGGACTGTCATGGACATGGCACCGCGGGTTCTGGCGAACCCGGAGGACTACCATGCGCGGGCGCAGATAATGTGGGCCGGGAGTCTGGCGCACAACGACTTGACAGGCTGCGGCACCACGGGAGACTGGGCGACCCACGATCTGGAGCATGAACTCAGCGGCATGTTCGATGTCGCTCATGGAGCCGGTCTGGCAGCGCTTTGGGGATCTTGGGCACGATATGTGAAAGAATGTAGACTGAGTCGCTTCGTGCGTTTCGCAGTCAATGTAATGGGGGTTCCGAATGACTTTACGGACCCTGAGGGAACGGCCCTTCGCGGTATCGAGGCGATGGAGCGGTTCTTCGCCGGTATCGGGATGCCTACCAGCATCCATGAGCTTATCGGCAGAGAGATTTCCGACGGCGAGCTTGCCGAGCTGGCACGCAAGGCCAGCAATGGAGGGACGACTACTGTCGGAAGTTTCCGTGTACTTAAACTTCAAGATATGGAAAACATCTACAAAATGGCAAAATAACTATGAAAATAATTAAAGACGCCTCCTTCGGCGGAGAGCGGCCGTTGTTCGGTATCAGCGACAGCCGATTGGAGAATATTACCATTACGGATGGAGAGTCCGGAATAAAGTGTTGTTCCAACATCGAGGTTTCCGGAAGCAAGTTTTACGGCAAGTACCCTCTGTGGCACGTTGACGGAAGCATTATACGGGATTGTTACTTCGCACCGGGATCGCGGTCCGCGATCTGGTACAGCAATAATATGACCATGAAGGACTGCATCATCGACGGTCCGAAGTTTTTCCGCGAGATGAACGGGCTGACGCTTGAGAATGTCACGATCAATGATGCCGACGAGACGTTCTGGAAGGTCGACAATCTCAAGCTGAAGAATGTCGTCCTTCATGACGGCACGTATCCGTTCATGTTCAGCAGCAATATATATGTGGACGGGCTGAAGAGCGATTCGAAGTATGTATTCCAGTACTGCAAGTACGTGGAGGTGCATAACGCGAATATTCTGACTAAGGATTCTTTCTGGGAGTGCGAGAATGTCACGGTCTACGACTCGGTGCTTGACGGGGAGTATCTCGCCTGGCATTCGAAGAACGTACGTCTTGTGCGTTGCCACATCGCCGGCGAGCAGCCTCTGTGCTATATGGACGGAATCATCCTGGAGGACTGCACCTTCGACGAGGCCTGCGACCGCGCTTTCGAGGACAGCATCAATATCAACGCCAGCATCAAAGGCGCCATCACGGAAATCAAGAATCCAGTCTCCGGTATCATCACCGCCGACAAGATCGGCCGCATAACTTACGACCAGTACGCCCTCGGCCGTGACTGCATCATCTCCGAGACGGATCTGGGATAGGTAATTATCGGAAGAGTCTTTCAAGAATTGTATCCGGAAGCCCAAGTAGCCTGCCTATCTGGGCTTTTTCTATATAGTATTTACGCTTAAGGATTGAAGCCATTGATATCAGCTGGTCCGAGGATAGTCTGGATTCAAGTCTGTTTTTAACGAGTTGACGGGTATGAGGAGTTTGCACATTAAAAATCATGTTTAAATTTCATCGTCTGTTTTAGAATCAGTTACGTTTTCATACATTTGCCGACAACGCATATTAGCGGTGATTGACAATTATTATGAACGATGAATTTTGGTTAGTGACCACCGAGCACCTGGAAGACAGGCTCTGGTTCAGGGATGGGGAAGATTTTAAGGCGGGGATGAATTTTGTCCCTATTATAGCGTTTGAGGAAAAGGTTGACGTGGTGGCGTTCATATTGATGTCAAACCACGTCCATTTCATTCTGCATTGCTCGTCCGATAAGGCCAAGGTATTTATAGAGTCATTCAAGAAGGCCTACTCCCAATACTTCAGATGCAGGTATGGTATTTCCGGCCTGCTCAGGAGGAACGACGTTGACATAAGACCCCTGGCGGTCGGAGATGAATCCCTTGAGCGCGCGATTGCATATGTCCATATGAACTGCGTCGCAGCCAATATCTGCCTAAACCCGTTTGAGTACAGATGGGGCACCGGCGGCTGCTTCTTCAGGTCCTCCGAGGAGCTGGAAGGAGATTGTCCATCCAAGATGTCTAGAAGAAAACTGATAGCTCTTACACATTCTTACAAGGAGGTCCCGGCACATCTTCTCTTTGACAAGACCGGATGCATAATTCCTTCATCATATATTGAAGTGTCGTTTGTGGAAAAGTTGTTCAAGACACCCAAAAGGATGATGTATTTCCTTAATTCTTCCTCCAAATCAAAAATAAGTAAAAATGCTGATAAGATGCCTTCGTTTAAAGATCAGACCATAATGTATGCAGTCCCTGATTTGTGCCAATCGTTATTTCATAAGAATTCTGTAAAGACTCTGACCAGCGAAGAATTATGTACTCTTTCAAGACAGATTCGTTATCGGTTCTCTTCTGACCCTCATCAGATATCACGAATTCTTGGACTCACGTATGACACCATTTCAAAACTTCTTGACTAGCCTTCAGGTCTATGGCGCCAAAACGTTGGCGGTCTGCTCAAAAATTGCAGACCTCCGGCACTAAAGGGCCAAAAACGTTGGCGGCCTGCTAAAAATTTGCAGACCTCCAGCACTAAAGGCCCGAAAACGTTGGTGGCCTGCTAAAAATTTGCAGACCTCCAGCACTAAAGGGCCAAAAACGTTGGCGGCCTGCTAAAAATTTGCAGACCTCCAGCACTAAAGGGCCAAAAACGTTGGCGGCCTGCTAAAAATTTGCAGACCGGCAGCACTGGAGTTGCTAAGACGATGGCCTGCTTAGGTTCTACAGCCCTCCGGCACTGAAGGGCCGAAAACGTTGGTGTGGATGAAGTGGAGCCGCTCTCTCCGAGATTCCGCTGCGCGGCCTGACGGCGGCTTGCGCTATCTCGCTCCGCCTGCGGCGGGGCTTTGCAAAAACGAAGAAGACCGACGTTCAAGCGAGCTTGACGTCGGTCTTTCTTGGTTTTGCGGAGAGAGCGAGATTCGAACTCGCGATACCCTTTGGGGGTACACACGCTTTCCAGGCGTGCCTCTTCAGCCACTCGAGCATCTCTC
>JAEEGK010017763.1_pt1 | contig 15469 bp, 13 predicted proteins | sample 8958771 | NCBI WGS metagenome assembly JAEEGK01 (sample SAMN16246547, study PRJNA631951) | gut metagenome | biome: gut microbiome; feature: rumen; material: SC-attached | host: Bos | place: Iran: Karaj | collected 2018-10 | reverse complement strand
AGTAATAAAAGAATTACAAAATCAAGGATTATGGCAATAAAAACCTACAAAATGTAGGTTTTTTTATTGATATAAATCTAATATTATAGTAATATGAGGATAGGGTTCAGGAGGGTTAATATGAAATCAAAAACAAAAAGAGTTAGTATAGAAGAATATAGAGCTACTATAGATGCAGAATTAGATCAAATATCAGATTTTAATGAACGTGAAGATGAAAGAATTAAATTAGATGATGAATCACTAAATAAACTATTATTTGATACATTTGTAGATGAAAAGGGCCGTGTATTTAAACGATTAGGATTTTTTTCACATAATCTATTTAAACTAGATTTAAGTGGTGTTTCATTTGACGATGTATCATTTGATGGAGACAATTATGTGTTTCCTAGAGAATACTTTTCTCAAATAGGCGGATATCAAGTAGATTTAAGATTTACTAATGCTGTAATAGATTTTAGTAAATCATATGAATTTAAATGTGATAAGAAAGTAGTTATATCAAGATTCAATTTTCATGGTACAGATTTATCAAATAATAACTGGCATGAATTAACGCAAAAGAATTGTGGTTTTGTAAAGTTTTGTGGTTTACGTGCTACAGATACTAAATTATCTTATAAAGATGAAAACGGTATGTCTAAACCTGTATATTTAAAATTCTATTATTCAGATTTAGGTTTCTTAGATTTATCAGATGTAAGAATAGATGTAGAAAAACAATTAACATTAGATACTGAAATATCATTTAGCCATTGTGATTTAGAAAGAACTGGTATTAAACTAGAATACTATGGTAAAGATAAAAATGTTATTGATAATATTGGAGCAAAACATGATAAAGAAAAACGTTCTATAAATCCTGATTTATTTAGAACTAGCCTTGAATTAGAAACAGCTGCTAAAGCAAATGTAGGTAATAGTACTTCTTCAGAAGAAAAAGAACCTACAAAATGCAAAAAAAGTGAAATAGCTAAAGTTAAAGTATTTATTAGTAAACAAATTGAAAAAATTAGAGGATGCCGTACAGCATATTAATAATTAACCTACATAAAAATATGTAGGTTTTTTTATTTTTTTATGATATACTATATATTGTTAAAGAGGTGAAATTATGACTGAGGAGACAAATGTATTTGACCCGAAGGATGTTAACAATAATCTTGTAAAGGAGACTTTAGAAGACGTTAAAGAAGCTCTAGAAGAAAGAGGATATAATTCAGTAAACCAATTAGTAGGTTATTTAATTAGTGGTGATCCTGGTTATATATCAAACTACAAAGAAAGTAGACAAAAAATAACTAGAATTGATAGAACTGATATAATCGAATGTTTACTTAGATATTATTTAAATAAATAATGAGATATTTGGGGTTAGATTTAGGTACCAAGACACTTGGTATTGCTAAAAGTGATAGTTTAGGTTTAATAGCTTCTTCATATAAGCTAATTAAGTTTGAAAATGAAGATTATGAATCTTTAATTAATCCATTAAAAGAAATAATAGATGAACTTAAAGTAGATAAACTTGTTTTAGGTTTGCCTAAAAATATGGATAATAGTTTAGGATTTGCTTCTGAAAGAAGTTTAAATTTTAAGAAATTAATTGAAGATAATATAAATATAGAAGTAATACTTCAAGATGAAAGATTATCTTCTGTAGAAGCTAATAACTTAATGATTAGTAATGATACATCAAGAAAGAAGAGAAAGGAAAAAGTAGATAACTTAGCGGCTACTATAATACTGCAAAGATACTTAGATCAAAGAAAGGATTAATATCATGAAAAAAGATGTAATCACATTCATGAATAATAATGGGGAAGTTGTTAACGCAAGAATATTATATGCTTATGAAAAAAGTAATGGAAAAATAGGTGTAGTATATACTGATGATACTAAGAATGAATCAGGTAAGATTAAAACATATGCCTCAATATTTAATCCAAAAAATAATGAGTTAGAAAAGATAACTAAAAAAGAAGAATGGGAATTCATTTCTAAGCTACTTGCTAGTTTAGATAAAAAGGGGAAATAAAAATGTATAAAGAAATAATTAGAGAAATGGAAAAATATGCAGATATAGAAAATATTCCTATAATGGAGAAAAAAGGAATAGAATTCTTATGTGATTTTATAAAAAAGAATAATATTAAATCTATATTAGAACTTGGAACTGCTATTGGATATTCTGCTATTAAAATGGCCATAGTAAGAGATGATATTACTGTTACATCAGTAGAAAGAAATCAAGATAGATATATGATGGCTTTAAAAAATGTTAAAGCATGTGATTTAGAAGATAGAATTACTCTAATATGCGGTGATGCTCTAGATGTAGATATAAAAGAAAAATATGATTTAATATTTATAGATGCTGCTAAAGCACAAAACATAAATTTCTTTAATAAATATAAAAATAATTTAAATAAATATGGAGTTATAGTAACAGATAATATATCATTCCATGGTTTTGTAGAATCAAAAGAAGAAATAGAAAATAAAAATCTTAGAGGCTTAGTAATGAAAATAAGAGATTATATAGATTTTCTTAAGAATCATGATGAATATGAAACTAAATTCTATAAAGTAGGGGATGGAATAGCTATAACATATAAAAAGGAAGATATTAATGAATAAATTTTACATTACTAATCCAAATAATATTGATAGATATATTAATTTAAGTGTATCTGGATTTATATTTGGTATAGAAAAATTTAGTAGTGAATTTAATAATTATTTATCTTTAGATGAAATTTCTTTAATGTGTGATAAATGTAAAAATAATAATAAGGATATTATTATTTTTTTAAATAGATTATATTTTGAACATGAAATAGATTCTTTAAAAGAACTTATTACCGAATTATCTAAATATGATGTAATAATAGGATTCACAGATGATGCAGTACTTAATATACTTGATGAAATAGGCTTTAAAGGGGATTCTATGCTTATTTCTAACCATATAGGTACAAATTCATATACCCTAGATTTTTATCTAAATAAAGGGGTTAAAAATGCTTATATAAGTACTGAAATAACCAAAGAAGAAATAAATGAAATAAATAAAAATACTAAATCTAATATATTTATAAAAGGATATGGTTATTTAAATATGGCTACATCATCTAGAAAACTATTAACTAATTATTTTAAATTTATAGATAAGAATAAAGATAAGAATAATTATACATTTAAAGACTTTGTTACATCTAAGGAATATAAAATAGTTGAAGAATATAACTCTAATTTCTATACTGGAGATATATATTCATGTCTTAAATATTTAAATGAGTTAGATAATTTAAATATAATATTAGATAATTATATGATAGATGAAGAAGTATTCTATAAAGAAGTGAATAATTTTATTAATCATAATATAAAAGATGAAGGATATACTGGATTTTTAGATAAGAAAACAGTATATAAGGTAGAAGACTATGAATAGACCAGAACTATTAGCTCCAGCTGGAGACTTAGAAAGATTAAAATGGGCTATTGATTATGGAGCAGATGCAGTATATCTAGGAGGTAAATTATTTTCTCTTAGATCAAACGCTAAAAACTTTTCTATTGAAGAAATAGAAGAAGGAGTTAAATATGCTCATGAAAGAAATAAAAAAGTTTATGTAACAGTAAATATTTTATTTCATGAAGATGATACTAAAGGATTAATAAATTATTTAAAAGATTTAGAAAAAGCTAATGTAGATGCAATAATATCAAGTGATTTATTTATATTAGATTTGCTAAAAAAAGAAAATATTAACTTAGAATTTCATTTAAGCACACAAAAGTCTAGTTTAAATAGTGAAGCAGTTAAATTCTATTTAAAAAATGGTGTAAAAAGAGTAGTACTAGCAAGAGAATGTTCTTTATCTGATATGAAATCTATTAAAGATAAAACAAATGCAGATATGGAAGTATTTATACATGGTGCTATGTGTATGGGTTATTCTGGAAGATGTACATTATCTAATTATTTTACTAATAGAGACTCAAATAGAGGCGCTTGTGCCCAAATTTGTAGATGGGTCTTTGATTTATATGATAATAATGAAAAAGTCTCAAATGAGACTAAATTCTCGTTTGCTCCTAAAGATCAACAATTACTTTTATATATTAAAGAATTAATGGATATAGGTGTTAATTCATTTAAAATAGAGGGTAGAATGAAATCTATTTACTATTTATCTACTATTTTATCAGTATATAGAAAAGTAATAGATTCTATATTAGATGGAACATATAAATATGATCCAGTTGATGAAATAATACTTAGAAGATGTGCTAATAGAGAATCTCTTCCTCAATATGTAAAAGAGTTTCCAGGTGTAAATGAACAATATTACATGGATAGAGAAGAAAAAACTAATCAAGATTTTCTTGGAGTAGTATTAGGCTATGATGAAAATACTAAAGAAATAGTACTTGAAGAAAGAAATTATTTCTCTAAAGGAGATAAAATTAATATATTTGGACCAAATAATAGAAATATATCTTTAGAAGTTAAATATATTAAAAATGAAGATGGAGAATTAGTAGAAAATGCTAATCATCCAAGAGAAATTCTTAGAATTCCAAGTGATATAAAAGTAAATAAAAATGACTTAATAAGAGTAGATTTTATCAATTGATAAAGTCTATTTTTTTTGTTATAATTACTATTGGTATGATAAAGGAGTTGAATAATATATGAGTTTATTAAAATTAGTAAATGTTTCTAAGTTTTATCATAATAAAAAGAATGTATCTACTGGTTTTAATAAAGTAAATTTATCATTAGATCAAGGTGAATTTGTTGTTATAACAGGTGAATCTGGATCAGGTAAATCAACTTTATTAAATGTTATTTCAGGACTTGATTCTTATGAAGAAGGAGAATTATATATTAATGGTGAAGAAACTAGCCATTATACTGAAAAAGATTATGAAGACTATAGAAGAAAATATATTGGTAATATCTTCCAAAACTTTAATCTAGTTAATAGTTATACAGTTTATCAAAATATTGAACTAGTATTACTACTTAATGGAGAAAAGAAAAAAGATATTAAAAAAAGAATATTAGAGGTTATAGATTTAGTTAAATTAACTAAATTTAAAAATACTAAAGCATCTAAATTATCTGGAGGTCAAAAACAAAGAGTAGCTATAGCAAGAGCTCTTGTTAAGAATACTCCAATTATAGTAGCTGATGAACCTACTGGTAATATAGATGTAGCATCTGCTAAAGAAATTACTAAATTATTATATGAAATATCTAAAAATAAATTAGTTGTAGTAGTTACACATAACTATGAACAATTTGCAGATTATGCTACAAGACAAATAGTTATGCATGATGGAAGAATTATGCTTGATAAAAAGTTAAAAGAAACAGAAGAAGTAATAGATGAACCTCCTAAATATAAAAATATTAAACTATTTAATAAAATATTATTAGGATTCAGAAATGTATTTAATATTAAAATTAAATTCTTTTTACTAGTACTTGTTTACTTTATTTTAACAGTATCAGTATTTTCTAACTATACATCACTTAGTATGAATACATATAATAACCAAATGTTTAAAATAAGTTATATATTTAGTGATTACAGTGAAAAAAGAATAATTATTAATAAAAAAGATAATTCTGCATTTACTGAAGAAGAAATTAATAAAATAAGAAACATTAAAAATGTTAAAGAAGTTGTTAAAGATGATATTTTAATTGATAATTCTTTATCACTTGAAAATAACGAATTAAAAGTTTGGGATAATGTAAGAATTAATAATATAGAAAATGTAAAAAAAGTTAAATATGGTAGACTTCCAGAAGAAGGAGAAGATTTATCAAATAAAGCTATTCTTAAACTATCAGGTTCAGTATCAAAGAATGATGTTTCAAAATATTTAGATAATAATTATAGACTTATATCTAATAATGGAGCAGAAATTTCTAATCAATTAACTATAATTGGTATTATAGAAGATAAAAGTGATCAAGGATTATTATCTAATAATGATACATTATATGTAGCAAATGGATTATTAGCAACAGCTAGAACAGAAACTAATTTATTTTATAGTAATATAGATATAACTATAAATGATAAATTATATTCTTCTGAAGATTATTCACTTATATTTAATATAAAACCACATAATTCAGTACCAAGAGGTAATGCTACTGTTTCAGAAGAAACAAATATGTATTGTAAAGATTTTAATTGCAATAAAAAGAATATAGATATTAAGATTAAGAATAATTATTATTCTACTGGTATTAATGTATATGTTTCTAATACATTTAATGAAAAGAATATTAATAAGAAATTAGGATACAATAAAGAAGAGTATTATGAATATTCTAATACTATATTCATTAATCCAGATGATTATAAAGAATTATTTAATGAAAATACATATCAAATGAGTGTATATGTTAAAGATGAAAGAAAGATTGAAAGTGCAACTAAAGAACTTGAAAAAATGGATGTAAATATCTATAAAATGATGGATATGACTACAAATTTATTTGGATCTGTTCTAGGATTTGTTACATTATTTGGAAAAATTAGATTCATTGTTTCAATAATAGTATTATTCTTTATTTGTTATTTCATAATTAAATTAATACTTAGATCAAGAAATACTTATTTTTCTACTGTAAGAACACTTGGTGGTAACAAAAAAGTATTAAATGATTTACTTAATATAGAATTATTAGTAGACATTCATATAGCATATATTTTATTTACTACATTACTTGTTTTAATTAGAAATAAAGTAATAAAAATTAGTATGTTATATCAATTAAGTACTTTCTTTGAACTTAAAGACTACATAATCATATATATAGTTTTAATAGTTATGTCTATTTTGATTGCTAATAGATATTCTAATAAACTATTTGGTGGTTCAGTAATGTCTAATTATAGGGAGAATGAATAATATGATAAAGTTAGTTAATGTAAATAAATATTTTAATAGATTTAAAAGCAATCAAATACATGTTATTAATAATACTACATTAGATTTACCTGAAACAGGTCTTATAGCTCTTTTAGGAGAGTCTGGGTGCGGTAAAACCACACTTCTTAATGCAATAGGTGGTCTAGATAAAATTAATTCTGGTGCTATCTATATTAATGGCAAAAAGATGCCTAGAGGAACTACTTATGCTAAAGATAAACTAAGAACATTAAATATTGGTTATATCTTTCAAAACTTTAATCTACTTGATAATATGACTGTTTTTGATAATATAGCAATATCATTAAAGATGATTGGTATTAAAAACAAAAAAGAAATAGAAAATAGAGTATATTATGTTTTAGAGAAAACTAATATGTATAGATTTAGAAATAGATTATGTTCTGATTTATCAGGAGGTCAAAGACAAAGAGTTGCTATAGCAAGAGCTCTTGTTAAAAATCCATCTGTAATAATAGCAGATGAACCAACTGGTAACCTAGATTCTAAAAATACTATTGAAGTTATGAATATTATTAAAAATATATCTACTTCAAAGTTAGTAATATTAGTTACTCACGAAAAAGAAATAGCATATTTCTATGCTTCAAGAATTATTAAACTAGAAGATGGTAAAATACTATCTAATGAAGAAAATACAGATAATAATGAACTAGATCTTAGAATGGATAATAGAATCTATCTAAAAGATTATAAAATTCAAGATAATATTTCTAAAGATGGTTATAATTTTAATATTTATACTAATCATGAAACTAATATAGATTTAGATATAGCTATTAAAAATGGAAATATTTATATTAGATCTAATTCTAAGAATATAGAAGTAGTAGATGATAATTCTAATATAGAATTTGTTAATGATAATTATAAAAAGATTTCAAAAGAAGATTATGAAAAGACTAAATTTGATTTATCTAAATTAGATAACTCTAATAAAAAACTTAGATATTCATCAATATATAATCTATTTGGTGGTTTAATTCTAGGATTTAAAAAAGTTAAATCATACTCAGTATTAAAGAAAATATTATTAATAGGTTTTGTATTCTCAGTAATGTTTATTTTCTATGCACTAAGTAATATATTTGGAATACTTCATATAGAAGATAGTCAGTTTGTAGAATGTAATAAATCTTATTATAGTGTATCGTCTTCTAAAGGTAACGTAGATCTATATAATAAACTTTCGTCTATGGAATCAGTAGATTATGTTTTACCAGGAGACTCAATAGTTAGTTTTTCAATTCAAAACAATCTATATCAATTTAAATATTGGGTTGCTAATTATAAAGCATCTTTATCTTCATTAAATATGATTAATGATAAAGATATCATTTTAGGTAGAAAACCTGAAAATAATAATGAAATATTAATTGATAAATTCATATATACTAAATATGAAAAAGATATGAATTATCCAATTAACCAATATAATATTTTAAAATACGAAGACTTAGTTAACACTAAAATTAAACTTGGTAAAGAAAACTATGTTATTACTGGTATAGTTGATAAAAATAGTCCATCAGTTTATGTAAATAATTCAGAATTTATAAAAATACTATATAATAATCAAAACAATAATAATATGTATGATACATCTATGGAATCTAATAACACATATAAAGACTTTAATGGATCTAATATTACTATTAAAAAAGGAAGATTACCTGAAAATGATTATGAAGTAGTTATTAATTATAGTAACTATAGTCCATATGGTAATGATTATAAGTTAGATAAAGAGATAAATAGTAAGATAAATGATAGAAAACTTGTTTTAGTAGGTTTCTATGAATCAAGTAAAAATGAATCAACATATTATGTTAATACTAATATGATTAATGTATTAAATATAGGAAAATTAAAAGACTTTACTGTATATCCTAAAGATAAAAAAGCATTTGAAAAAGAATTAAATGAAATGGATATTAAATATAAAAATACATATTTAAAGAGTAAAGAAACATTTAAGAAAAAACAAATTAAACAAACAAGAAGCTCAATTATTATTGCATGTGTACTTCTTGCTATATCATTCTTAGAAATCTATTTAATGATTAGATCATCATTTATGAGTAGAATTAAAGAAATAGGTACTATGAGAGCTATAGGAGTTAAGAAATTAGATATATATAAGATGTTTTCTAATGAAATAATAGCAATATCTATAATATCTGCTATTCCAGGTATATGGCTTATGTATAATATTTTAAAAGCTATATCAGATTTAGAATTCTTTAAAAACAATTATATAGTTAATTATAAAGTAGCTATATTATCAGGTATTGTATTTATATTATTTAATTTAATAGTAGGTCTTCTTCCAGTAAGAGGAACTATTAGAAAATCACCTGCATCAATACTATCAAGAAACGATGTAGATTAATAATAAAATATAACCACAAAATAGTGGTTATATTTTTTATATAATACGTAAATCATATTGACTTTTTATATAAAATATAATACAATTTTATACGTTTAGTGCAACATTACATAAGGAGTGAATGACATGAACGAAAAGAAAGAAATATTTTTAACTAAAGAGGGTTTAAATGAATTACAAGAGGAGTTAAAAGATTTAAAAGAAAATAAACGTCCTGAAGTAATTAATCAAATAAAGGAAGCTAGAGCTCAAGGAGATTTATCTGAAAACGCTGAATATCATGCTGCTAAAGATAAACAAGGTCAAATTGAAGCTAGAATTAAAGAAATAGAATACTTAATTGATAATGCTACACTTATATCTAATACAAAATCAAGTACTGTTAAAATTGGTTCAACAGTAGAAATTGAATATGTTGAAGATAAAGAAACTGATACTTATCAAATAGTAGGTTCTACAGAAGCTGATCCATTTGAAAATAAGATTTCTAATGAATCTCCAATAGCAGTTGCTATTATAGGTAAAAAAGTTGGAGAAACAGTTTCAATAGATAGTCCAAACGGAAGTTACGATATTAAAATCGTATCTATTAAGTAGGAGGATATTATGGCTAAGAATGTACATGAAATAGAAATTGAAATTAAAGGTAAAAAATGGGAAGATGCTATTAATGCAGCATTTGAAACTGCTAAATTAAAAGTAAATATTCCTGGTTTTAGAAGAGGAAAAGTAACTAAAGACGTATTTATTAAAAAATACGGTAAAGAAAGTTTATACTATGATGCAATTAATGCATTATTACAAACTGAATATCCAAAAGTATTAAAAGATAATAAATTAGAACCAATTATTAACCCTAATATAGATGTTCTAGAAGTATGTGATGATTGCTGTAAAGTTAAATTTACTATTACTACTAGACCAGAAGTTAAAATTAAAAAATATAAAGATTTAAAAATTAAAAAAGATGAAGTTAAAGTAACTAAAGAAGAAATAGATGAAGAAGTTAAAAACTTACAAGCTAGAATGGCTGATATAGTTATTAAAGATGGTAAGATTGAAAACGGAGATATAGCTATTATTGACTTTGAAGGATTTAAAGATGGAGTAGCATTCGAAGGTGGTAAAGGTGAAAACTATTCACTAACTATCGGATCTAATTCATTTATTCCTGGTTTTGAAGAAGGTTTAGTTGGTTTAAAATCTGGAGATGAAAAAGATTTAAAATTAACTTTCCCAGAAAACTATCATTCAGAAGAATTAAAAGGACAAAAAGTAGTATTTAAAGTTAAAGTTCATGAAGTTAAAACTAAAAAATTACCTGATCTTAATGAAGATTTCTTCTTAGACCTTGGTATGGAAGGTGTTAAAGATGAAAAATCTTTAAAAGAAGTAATTAAAGATCAAATCAGTGCTAGAAAAGAATATGATGCTGAAAATAAATATATTGATGCATTACTTGAAGAAATCTCTAAAAACACTGAAATTGAAATTCCAGATGAATTAGTAGAAGAAGAAATTGATAAGATGATTGAAGAATATTCAAGAAACTTACAAATGCAAGGAATGAACTTAGAGGCATTCTATAAATATACTAATAGTACTGAAGAACAACTAAGAGAACAAATGAGAAATGATGCTTCTATTAGAGTTAAATATAGATTTATGTTAGAAGAAATAGTTAAACTAGAAGATATTAAAATATCTGATAAAGAAGTTAAAGAAGAAATAGAAAAAGCTGCTAAAGCATATAATATGCCAGTAGAAGAATTCGAACATCATGTAGCTTCTAAAGATATGATCAAATATGAACTTGAAATGAGAAAAGCTATTGAGGTAATTAAAAAATAAGACTAAAAGTCTTATTTTTTTTATTATATTTATTGACTTATTTTTAGAATAATTTATAATAAACATTGTTTGTTAATAAAGGAGGTAATATCCCATGATTAAAACAAAATTGCCAGTCATCATCCTTAGAAACATGGTCCTTTTACCCCTTGGAGAACTTAAATTAGAAATAGAAAATGAAGAAGATAAAGAAATAATTTATAATGCGGTAAATAAACATAATGGATATTGTTTATTAGTAACTCCAAAGTATATTACTAATGATACTTTGAATACAAAAGATCTTCCTCATATAGGTATTATAGGTAAAATAACAAGTAATATAATATTACCTAATGAACATATTAGAATTACATTAAGAGGTATAAATAGGGCAGATATATATGAATATATTCAAAAAGAAGATATATTAGATGCTATTATAGGTCCTATTAAAATAGATGAAATATCAGAAGAAGAAAATGATGCTTCTATTAGAGTTATTAAAAAAGAATTTACTAATTATGTTAATGTAAATCCTAATATATCTAATATGATTATATCTAATATTAATAAAGAAACATCTTTAGAAAGATTAACAGATATAATAGTTAATATACTTCCTTTATCATTTCAAAATAAATTACAATTTCTAATAACTACTAATCCTATAATAAGAGGTAACTTCTTAATAGATTTACTAGTTAAAGAAGAAAAAGTAGAAAGATTAGAAAAGAATATTGAAACAGATCTTCAAAAAGAATTAGATAAAACTCAAAAAGAATTTATATTAAGAGAAAAAATAAATGTAATTAAAAAAGAACTTGGAGAAACTGATTCTAAAGAAGATGAATTAGATGAAATTAAGAAAAAAATAAGTAAATTAGATGCTCCTAAAAATATTATAGATAGATTAAATAAAGAAGTATCTAGATATGAATCTATACCATTTACATCTCCTGAATATACTATTAATAAGAATTATATAGATACATTATTATCTATTCCTTTTGGAGTATATACAAAAGATGAAGAATCCTTAGATAAGATTAAAAAAGTATTAGATGAAAATCATAATGGTCTAGATAATATAAAAGAAAGAATTCTAGAGTATATATCAGTTAAGAAATTAACTAATTCATTAACTAGTCCTATTATATGTTTAGTGGGGCCTCCAGGAGTAGGTAAAACTTCTTTAGCATATTCAATTGCTAAATCTTTAAATAGAAACTTCGTTAAGATATCTGTTGGAGGAGTATCAGATGAAAATGAAATAACAGGACATAGAAAAACATATGTAGGAGCTATGCCTGGTAGAATTATTTCATCTATTATTAAATCAAAATCTATGAATCCACTTTTCTTAATAGATGAAATAGATAAAATGAGTAAAGGAATAAATGGAGATCCATCAGCAGCTTTACTTGAAGTTTTAGATAAAGAACAAAATAAAACATTTAGTGATAATTATATAGAAGAAGGAATAGATTTATCTAATGTAATGTTTGTACTTACTGCTAATAATATAGAGGACATTCCATATCCATTACTAGATAGATTAGAAATAATAGAACTTTCTTCTTATACAGAATTTGAAAAACTAGATATAGTTAAGAATCATTTATTTGATATATTACTTAAAGAACATGGTCTAACTAATAAAGATGTTACTATTAGTGATACTGCTATTAAATATATTATTAGTAATTATACAAAAGAAGCTGGTGTACGTGAACTAAGACGTATTTTAAGCACCATTTTAAGAAAGATTGCAAAAGAATATATAAATAATAAGAAAAAGGTAAATATTACAAATAAAGAGGTTAAAAAGTACCTAGGAAAAGAGAAATATAATACTATTAAAAATCATGAAGATGATATAGGAGTAGTAAATGGTCTTGGATATACTCCTTTTGGAGGAGTACTTCTTCCAATAGAAGTAGATTTCTATGATGGTACTGGTAAAATAATACTTACTGGATCTTTAGGAGACGTAATGAAAGAAAGTGCTAATGTAGCACTAGGATACGTAAAAAGTAATTATAAAGAGTTTAAGATTAATAAATCTATGTTTGAAAAGAATGATCTACATATAAATGCTTTAGAAGGTGCTACTAAAAAAGATGGCCCATCTGCAGGAGTTACTTTAACAACTGCTATAATATCATCTTTAACTGGCAAAAAAGTATCTCATAAAATAGCTATGACAGGAGAAATAACTCTAAAAGGTAAAGTTCTTCAAATAGGAGGACTAAAAGAAAAAGTAATTGGAGCTTATAATCAAGGAGTAGATACTATATTTATACCTAAAGCAAATGAAAATAATTTAGAAGATATTCCAAATGAAATTAAAAAGAAAGTAAATTTCATATTAGTAGAAAATTATAAAGAAATTTATAATTATATCTTTAAAGGTGAGTAACATGAATAACGGGGAAATGTTTGATCTACTTGAAAGTCATATTGGAGAAAAAGTAATAGTTACTGTTTGTAGTTTTAATAAATCAGAAACATTTCAAGGTATATTAAGATCAGTTAATAAATATCAATCAGTGCAAATAGATAATAAATTAATACCTTTTATGAGTATATCTTTAGGTATTAGTATGATAGCATCTAAAAATGAATATAATGATCTTATAGTATACTATTTTAATTCAGCAGTATCTAAAGAATATACATATAAAACGCATGAAGAATTATTAATGAAAAAGGCTTCTGTATATGGAGAAGAATTTATTAAAACATATAATTTAAAACATCCAAATAATCCAATAAAATTTTAATGTTAAATAAGAAGATATTTTTTAACTAATATCTTCTTTTTTTTATATTTTTTGATATAATTATTGGTATAGGCGGTGATAAAGATGTTTAATAAAATTATAAATAATATTAATCTAACTAGGGCATCTTTATACCTTGAGAAAATAAATACTGGTAATTACAATAAAAAAGTAAAAGCATACGATAAATTAAAGAAACTAAAAATATCTAAAGAAATTGGTATTAGAATTATAGAAAATGCTACATATAAGTATGATGAAGAATTTAAAGATATGAATATTAATTCTAATTTATTACTTTTATGTTTTAATGATTACCAAAAAGAGTATGGTGACGTAATAGTAGAAAACTTTGATGAATATGATTTAGATGTAAAATTAGATTTATTATCATATTTATCAAATACAGATAATCTAGATGCTATATTATTATGGAAATACTTAGTAATATATAAATTTGATACTGATGATAATAAAATACCAATAGGTAATTTATCAGTTAATAAAGATAATTATGATATTTTATATCCAGATTTATATTCAGTATTTAAATCAGATAATAAAAAATATTCTTTAATAATATTACTTAATAATTTTATTAATTTAGGTATAGTTCCTATAGATGATCTAAAAAAACATAAAAAAGATTTAATTAAACATATATCTATGCCAATAGAGGAACTATTAAAATATAAATTTAAAGATAATGAAAACTATATGTCTGATAAAACTTATTTAGGTTTAAGATATGTAGTAGAAAGTACTTTAAATATAGAATATTATTGTAGTAATCAAAAAACTAAAGCATTATTAGATAAACTATTTAAACATAAAGATAATCAACTAAAACTATTTGTTTTAGAATCTTATATAAAAAAGAAGAAAAATATTAAAAAAATTAACTTAAATCCAATAGTTAAAGATTTAAGAAGTAGATCTTTATTATTTAATTTATTATCATATTATAAAAAATTAGATGCTATGCCTAAAAAATATAAAGATAATAAATATATATGTGAATCTGAATTATATAATAGATTTTCTAATGATTATAATTATGAAAAAGAACCTGTTTCTATAAAGTTCTTTAAACAAATTGAAAAAGATGATTTAAAATATAATCTTTATAAGTTTAAAGCAAAGAAAGAATATAATGAAATAGTTAAAGACTATGCAACTGATTATTTACTTAAGAATAATCATTTAGATAAATATTTAGATGATACTTATGAGACATATATTGGAATAAGTGCATGTCATGATTTTAATGATCCATTTATAGTAGATGATAAAATAAGTAAATATTATGATGTATATGATAAATCTAAAGATTTAGATAACATAATAGATAGTTTCTTTACTAAAGAAGAAATAAAAGAAGAAGTAATTGTTCCAGTAGAACAAACATTAGAAAAAGAAGAAACTAAAAAGAAATTTAGTAAAATATTTAATATTAATAATTTATTTA
>JAEEGK010017760.1_pt1 | contig 15469 bp, 10 predicted proteins | sample 8958771 | NCBI WGS metagenome assembly JAEEGK01 (sample SAMN16246547, study PRJNA631951) | gut metagenome | biome: gut microbiome; feature: rumen; material: SC-attached | host: Bos | place: Iran: Karaj | collected 2018-10 | reverse complement strand
CCCCGCCTTGAAGGTCTGTGCCCCCGCTGCCGTGGCAAGTATCATTAAAATCAATACCAAAAATGTCTTCGTCCTGTTCATTGTTCTGTGTTTTGTGGTTACAATATTAATAGTTGATGGCTGAGGTGGAAAACGAAGAATTTTCAAAAAAGTTTTGTCTTCCTTGAAAATTATTGTTAATATTGCGGTGAGAAATTTTAACCATAAACACATTTTTATGTCGCGTTGGGAAAAACTTATAGCCAAAATTTTGTCGCTTGACAAAGATATGCGGTTTGATGAACTTTGCAGAGTGTTGGAAAGTTATGGTTATACTATGACTATGCCCAAAGGCGGGAGTAGCCATTGTATCTTCCGTAAGCCTAATTGCAATCCTATTACAATTCCCAAACACGAACCTATAAAAGTAGTTTATGTTAAAATGGTAAAGAATATTGTTGAAAGCGAAAATAAATAGAACCGATGATGAAACCTATTGATTACTATATGAACCTTCCTTACCGAATGGAAATTATCCCTGACACCGAAGAATCGGGATTTGTGGCGTTTTATCCAGAGCTGCCAGGATGTATCACGTGCGGAGAAGATATATTCAAAGTGGTGGCTAACGCTGTCGATGCCAAAAAACTGTGGCTTTCGACCGCGATAGCCGATGGTTTGGAAATCAAAGAACCCGCTGCCTTCGATTTTTCTGACTTTATGTCAAAATTCTCACGTCCTATGATGAAAAGGGAACGTGTTTTTGCATAGTTATTTCTGCTCCTTAATCAAATACACCACCACTGGCAGGTGGTCCGAATAGCCGTCGAGCCATACGCCGCCGGCTTGGGTGCGCTTGGGTGCGCCTTTGTATTTGCCTTCCTGCTGGATGAGGTAGTCGCGGCGGAAGATGGCGTGCTTGTAGAATGTCAGGGCTTCGTAGTTGCGCTTTTGCTTTTTGTCGAGGAGGTTTTCTGACATAATTATCTGGTCAAACAAGTTCCACGCGCCATTGTAAAAAAGCGTTCCCGTGCCTTCCTTGATTGTGTTCCAGAAAGGATTGTATAGCCCGAAGAGTTCCACGTCCTTGATTTCGCGACGTGCGCCAAGCGACTGCGCAATCGACTTGTCGAAAGGGTCGTCGTTCATATCGCCCATAATGAAAATCTTCACCTTCGGGTCGTCCTTTTGGAGCGAATCTTTGAGCACCTTCAATTGTTTGCCACCCAATTCCCTGTAATAACTCGTGGCGTATCTCGACGGCAGGTGGCAGACTATAATCGTAACGTGTTCGCCAGCCACTTCGCCTGACACGGTGAGGAAGCCTCGCGTCTGCTTGTCTTTCTGCACGTCCTCGGGAAGTTCATAGATGTAGGGGACGAGTTTAGTGTCGCGGACGGTGAAAAGCTTTGGGTTGTAGAGCAATGCGCAATCTACACCGCGCTTGTCGGGACCTTCCACGTGTGCGAATTGGAATCCCTTGTCCTTCAACGGTTTTTGCGACACAAGGTCGTTCAGCGCGTTGGCGTTTTCCACCTCCGATACTCCGATGGCAGCGCAGCCTACGGGCAGCATATCCGTAGCCATCTCAGACAACACCTTCGACATATTGGCGAGTTTGTGTTCGTACTTGATGGCGTTCCACTTGTTGGTGCCGTCGGGCAGGTACTCGTAGTCGTTTTTGCCCGGGTCGTGGATGGTGTCGAAAAGGTTTTCCAAGTTGTAAAAACCAATTGCATACACGCTGTATTTTTTCTGTGCCTGAGCCGCCAGCGACAGCATCAGCATCACAATCAGCATTATCTTTTTCATACTTAATATTCTTGTTATGTTCAACGTATCAAGCCGTTGGCAGTTGATGATGACAATCCAACGTGGCAAATATATTAATTTTTCGTCTTTTAGCATCCTATTTTGAAAAAAATATTAAATTTGCAGCATTAATCACTATTAAGGTTATGCTACGGAAATTAATTATAATCACGGCTCTGGTATGCTCTACGGGCATATTGAGGGCGCAGGATGCCGATACATTGGGCAATGATGCCGCGTCGCACGGCTTTGACGAATCGTCGTTCACCTTTACAGAGGCGCAGCTCGACGAGGACGACAACGACAGCCGCTCCGCCACAGTATTAGGCTCTGCCAACAACATCTTCTTCTCCAACGCCTCGATGACTTTTTCGCCGTCCAACTATCGATTCCGCGCATTGGAAAACAAGTACAACGAAGTCTATATCAACGGCGCGATGCTCAACGACCCTGAAAGGGGCAACTTCCGCTTCACGCAGATTGGCGGCTTGAACAACATCTCGCGCAACAGCGATTACGCGCTGCCTTTCGAGGGCAACAATTATTGCTTCTCGGGCGTGGCGGGGTCGGTCAATTACGACTTCCGTCCGTCGCAAGTGCCTCAGGGTCACAAGCTTTCGGCGTCGCTTGCCAACCGCACCTACACCGGCCGCCTGATGTACACCTATGCCACAGGCATTCAGGACGACGGATGGGCTTTCGCGGTCAATTTTACAGGGCGTTATGCAGCAATTGATGGCTTCAAGAATGTGGAAGGTGCGTTTTACAATTCGCTGTCATATTACTTCGGCACTGAGTATTACTTCAATACCGACAATTCCATCTCCATCTGCACCTTCGCAAACCCCACCGAGCGCGGTTCGAGGGGCGCATCTACTGACGAGGTGTATTATTTGGCAGGTTCCAATAGTTACAATCCGTATCTTGGATGGTATGACGGCGAAATACGCAATTCGCGTGTAGTGAGGGACTTCGCGCCCACGTCGTTGGTCACCTGGACTTACTCGCCAAGCGACAAGTTTAAGCTCTCCACGACGGCTTTCTTGGTGATTTCCAATTACTCCACTACAAAACTCCAATACGGCGATGGCGGCTCAAACCCGTCCCCGGACTATTACAACCGTGTGCCGTCGTATTTCTATGATGTCTATAATGTCACCGACGACCCCACCAAACGCGACGACGCAGCCCTTGCAAATTGGAATGCGGCTTACGACAGCTGGACTTCGTCGGTCAATTATCGCTACATCGACTTCGACAAGCTCTATTTCCTCAACCGCTCTCTCTCGGCTGAGGGTCTCGACGCTGCATATTATCAAACTCAGGTGCATACCGACAGGGTTTCGGCAGGATTGGCGTCAAATGCGAGGATAAGCCTTGGCACTGACGCCGCATTGCATTTTGGTATCAGCTTCTCCCGCAACAAGTCCAATCATTACCAGACAATGTACGACTTGCTCGGCGCAAAATATTTCCACAATATTAATACTTACGCCACAAGGACTTACGACCGCGACGCCATCGAGGTCCAGTACGATTACCGCTATCCCAACAAGTCGGTGGGCGTGGGCGATGTTTTTGGTTATGATTATAATATCTTTGTCGATAAACTTTCGTCGTGGTGCTCATACACTATGGACAAGGGCGGATTGCACTTCTATGCCACCGGCAAAATCGGCTATACGGATATGTTTCGCGAGGGCAAGATGCAAAACGGCCTCGCCCCCAACAATTCTTACGGCCCCTCCGCCAAGTCGTATTTCACCGACGGCGGTGTCAAAGGCGGCGTCACCTACAATATCGGCTCTGGTCACGCTGTGGAAGGCGGCATAGGCTGGCAGTCGGAAGCTCCCAAGGCTGGCACGGCGTTCGCTTCGCCCGAAATCAACAACGATTTTGTAGCCAACCTCCGCTGCGAAAACATTATTTCGGCGCAATTGAGCTACGCATATACTACCGCTCGTATCAAGGCAAATCTCTCTGGCTATTACAACAAGATGAGCGACGTCACCCGCTGGACGTGTTTCTATTATGACAATGTGAATGCCTTCACCTATTTCTCAATGACGGGCATCGAAAAGGTGTATTACGGCGCGGAGCTTGGATTGAGGGTCAATGTGATGCCAAGCCTCGACGTGCTTATGCTCGGCACTATCAGCGACGCAAAATACGTTGGCGATGCCGACGCTCTTTGTATGAATTCCAACAATGCCGCCTACACCACCGACATCGTCAAGTGCGATGGAATGAGGGAGGACGGCACGCCACTTAGCATCATTTCATTGGGATTGGAATACAATATAAAAGGCTGGTACATAGACCTTACTGGCAATTATTACGACAGGATTTACCTCTCGTTTTCGCCAATGACCAGGACTCTCACTTCTCTCACCACCGAAGGAAACACCACATTGGACAGGATTGGACAAATGGAGCCTCCGGCGCAGACCAAAGGCGAGGGCGGCTTTATGCTTGACGGCTCTATCGGCAAGAATATTCGCCTGAAATCCGGCAGCCTCTATTGCGGTCTGATGCTCACCAACATCCTCAACAATACCAACATCTGCACCGGCGGATACGAGCAAAACCGTTCCGACGTCAAGTTTACCGATGGTGAGGCTAATGGTATGAGGGAGTATCAGTTTTCCAAAAATCCCAAAAAATATTACGCTTGGGGCATTAACGGTATGTTGAACATTGTTTACAGATTCTAATGGATATGAAAAAGTTTTTTACCATAATAGCCATTGCCTGTGCGGCTGTATCGTGCGGCGAGCAGGATTGGGCGGATTATCCGTCGTATTTCGACAATGAAAACTACGCGCCCAACGGCTTCCCTTACGGCAACAACACCCTTGTCTGCACCAATCCGGTGACCATCAGCGAATTGAAGGCTAAATACGAATCCGCAATCACCTCCAACAAAAGCGTTGCCATCGAGGGCGGCGGACAGATTGTTGCAAAAATCGGCGGCAACGACATCGAGGGCAATCTTTTCAAGGAGATTTATATCCAGGACAATACCGGCGGCATTTCGCTCCGCATCGACGAATATTCGATGTATGCTTACCTGCCTGTTTCTGAGGAAATTATGATAGACCTCGACGGAATGTACATTGGCGGCTACGGCACAAATCCGCAGCTCGGTGTGCTCTACAACGGCTCTGTCGGTAGGATGAGCAAGATGTTTTGGGCGGATCATTTCAGAATCATAACTGCGGCGGACGGCAGCGTCAAGCCCAAGGAAATCCGCTCGATGTCCGATTTCACAAGGGACGACATCTGCAAGGTAGTCACCATCAAAAACGTATCTTTCGTGGACGCTGACGGCAAGATTGCATATTCTGACGGCATTTCCAACTACACCAACCGCTCTGTCAAGGAGTTGACGAGCAAATTTGTGGTCAGGACGAGTTCATACGCCGACTTCGCCAAGACCCCGCTCCCAAAGGGCAAGGTGGATTTGACGGGTATTCTCACGGTCTATAATGGCACGTGGCAGTTGTTGATACGCTCGATGAAGGATGTGAAGGAATTGTAATAACAAAAAAATACGATATAAAAATGAAAAAAATAATTACCACACTTTCGGCGGCGATAATTGCGGCGATGTTGCTGCCAGCGTGTGTAGATACGCACGACGAATTGCCGTATGTCGATCCCAACATCCAGCATCGGGACGACATCAACAATCAGGAGCAACAGCAGCAGGAAGAGGGCGTCTATATCAATGAGCCTTTTACCTCGGCTCTCGGCGGCTGCAAGAGCGTGACCGACGGCGCAGAGTTTGTAATCGACCACTCCACAGCCAAAATCACAGGTTACGAAAACAGCACCTACACCGCCACCTCGGCTTATCTTGTATCGCCCACCATCGACCTCAGCGCGGCTGGCGAGGCTTATTACACTTTTGAACACATCATTGCTTACGAAAAAGGCGATGTGTTTGAAAACGAGGTGTTTATGGTTTCTACGGATTACAATGGTGATGCCACCAAAGCCACTTGGGTTGCGCTCCCAATCACCGCCGTGCCCAATGCTGGCAAGCCTGACGACTGGAACGCATTCACCACAGCCACCTTCAACATCCCCGCCGACTACCTCAAAAGCGGTGTTACATTCACATTCCGCTACAAATGCACCGACAAGGCTGCCGCAACGTGGGAAATCCGCAATTTTAAGGTTGTGAAAGGCACTGCCACCGAGACCGCCAAGTACGAAAAGCCGGCTGTCAAGGAATCTTCTCTTGAAAATCCGTTGACTGTAAGCGAGGCTCTCGCCACACCGACCTCCGACACTGAAAAGAGCTACGTGAAGGGCTACATCGTTGGTTTCGTGGATGGTCAGAAGCTCGAAGACGGTGCAAAGTTCACCGCCGACGGCTGCGAAGTAGAATCCAACATCCTCATCGCCGACAATGCCAACGAGAAGGACGTCGCCAAGTGCATCCCCGTACAACTTCCCGCAAGCACCAAGCACCGCACATCCCTCAATCTCAAAGCCAACCCTGGCATTATCGGCAAGGAAGTGGTTTTGGGCGGTTATGTTCAGACTTATTTTGGTGTCAATGGTTTGAAATCGCTGTTCTATTCTGCGCTCGACGGCACTGTAATTGACGCTCCTGTTGCCAATACAGGTTTTGACGGTGACGACCACTCCGCCGAAAAAGTTACCGAAATCAATGTCAATTTCACCGCTGGCATCGACAAATTCTCGATTTACACTTTCAACAAGACCGACGAAGTGGCTCACGTATGGAACAATGACGCTCAATACGGTATGAAGTCCACCGCAAGTGTCAATAAAACCAACTATGAATCAAAGGCTTGGCTCATTTCTCCGAGCGTTGACCTTTCGGCTTACGACAAGGTAGAGTTCTACTTCGACCACGCCGCCAACTATTTTGATGACAAGGGCGCGTCGGTTGCTTGTGCGGTTTACGTAAGCAAGGATTATCAGGGCGGCGACCCCAGCAAGGCTACTTGGACTAAGCTCGAAATTCCTACTTGGGCTACTGGTTGGGATTTCGTGGACAACACTCTCGACTTGACTGAATACAAGGGCGACAATGTTCACATTGCATTTGAATATATTTCCACATCGGCAACCGCCGGCACGTTTGAGATTAAGAATGTATATCTCGGCAAATCGCGCGCGGCAGAAGTTCCCGTTTCGGGTTTTGACGGCGAAGGCACAATCAAGATAGGCGCATTGCCTTTTGAATACAATTTCAAGACGTCTGCAAGCCTTGGCGATTTCGTAGTTTACGATGCCAAGCGTTTCGCCTCCAAGGACGAACACATTTGGACAGCTGGCAAATACGGTGCAACAGCTCTTGCCACCGCAGAGGCAGAAAGCTGGTTTGTCTCGCCGATTTTCACCCTCGAAAGCGGCAAGGAATATGAATTGACGTTCACCAATTGGTACAAGAACGCTGCAACTCCGGCAGACGTTTACAAGGCGTATGTAGTGGAGAATTTCGCTGGCGACCTCGCAACAGCCACAATGACACCGTTGGCGATGACCTTCGGCGCAGCAAGCAAAAACAACGAAGTAACATTGGATTTCACCCAGTTTGCGGGCAAGACGTTTGCTATTGTATTCCAATACACCTCCACCGCCGAGGAGAAAGGCACGTTTGAGGTAATTGATTTCTCGTTGAAGGAGAAACCCCAGGAGGCAGAACAACCTGTTTCGGGTTTTGACGGCGAAGGCACAATCAAGATAGGCGCATTGCCTTTTGAATACAATTTCAAGACGGCTGCAAGTCTTGGCGATTTCGTAGTTTACGATGCCAAGCGTTTCGCATCCAAGGACGAACACATTTGGACTGCTGGCAAATACGGTGCAACAGCTGTTGCCAACGCAGAGGCCGAAAGCTGGTTTATCTCGCCAATCTTCACCCTCGAAAGCGGCAAGGAATATGAATTGAAGTTCACCAATTGGTACAAGAATGCTGCAACTCCGGCAGACGTTTACAAGGCGTATGTAGTGGAGAATTTCACTGGCAGCCTTGCCACAGCCACTTTGACACCGTTGGCGATGACCTTCGGCGCAGCAAGCAAAAACAACGAAGTAACATTGGATTTCACCCAGTTTGCAGGCAAGACGTTTGCAATTGTGTTCCAGTACACCTCCACCGCCGAGGAGAAAGGCACGTTTGAGGTCATCGACTTTTCGTTGAAGGAGAAGGTGGGTGATGTGCCGCAAATTGAGCCGGAAGATTTGACGCAAGGCATCACGACATTGACCTTTGACGAGTTTAAGGCAGTGGAAGCCAATTCAATGGCCTGGGGTCGCGGATACATTGTTGGCAGCTATTCCAACAACAAAAATGTATTCGGTGCGGACGGCGCACACGCCAACACAAGCTTGATTATCTCGTCCAATCCCAATGCAACAGATGTTGCCGAATGTATTCACGTTCAGCTTAATACCAACGATTTGAAGGACGGCATCGGTCTTGGCAACGTTCCCGCCAATTACGGCAAGGAAGTGATTGTTTACGGCAAAAAGGTTAGATATTGTGGCAACGACAATAGCATCAAGCCGCCGTCGTACATAATTATCGTTAACGACAACAAGGCCTACGGCACAAAGCCGACGGAATAGTTTCTGATTTCGGATTATAGCCATTTTGGGGCTTCCTAAAAAGTTGGAGTGCGGGCTTCCAAGGCCGCCTTACAATGATTTGCAGGCAGGGATGCCTGCGTTCCAATCCAACTTTTTAGATAGCCCCATTTTTTTTGGTTTTTTGAGGGGAAAGTTTTATTTTTGCGGCAATAATAATTACGGCAATGACGAAAGAGCAACTTTTAATACGTCTTGGCGGAATCGAGTGGGACGACTTCGAGGTAAAAACCGCCAAAAACGAGCTGCCTAAAAATATTTGGGAAACGGTGTCCGCTTTCGCAAATACGATAGGCGGCTGGATTATTCTTGGCGTATCTCAAAAGGGGCAGACTTTTGTTACGACGGGAGTGGACAATGCTGAAAAAATTGAACAGGATTTTACGACAGTGCTCCGTTCAGGAAATAAATTCAATCAGCCGTTAGTATTCAAGACTCCGAAATTTGAGGTCAATTCCAAGATTGTGTTAGCGTTTTATATCGCCTCGTCTAAGGTGAAGCCGGTGTATATCAATTCGCCCGTAAACACCTTTCTGCGTGTGGGCTCTGGCGACCAACGAGCCACCGACGGCGAAATTATGGCGATGTATCACGACCAATCTTTTGGCATCAGGTCTGAGGAGTTAGTGGCTAATACGAGTCTTGCTGACCTAAATCCCCAGTCGTTAATTACTTATAGAAATCATCTGAATTTTTACAACAGTGGTTTCCCGTACAATAGTCTTGAAGATGAGGCATTTTGCAAAAAGATTGGCATTTGTTCCAGCACTACTGGCGAACTTTCGTATGGTTCGCTCCTGATGTTTGGCAAACAGGATTCTATACGGGCGGCAATGCCAAATTTTTGGGTTGATTACATTGAGATACCGGGTATTTCGGTGGCTACTGCAAGACCTCGTTATACTTTTCGGATGCAGGAGCAGGAAAATATTTGGGAGTATTATAAGGTTATCATTCAGCGACTTCGCCTATATGCTGACAATCCGTACACTACTACGAGGTTTGGCGTTTCGCCGGAGGACGACTCGCAATTATATGCGTTAAGGGAGGGGCTTATTAATTTCCTTGCTCATTCTGATTGGTTTAGTCCGATGCACCCAACTATTAGGGTTTTTATGGACAGGATTGAGTTTCAAAATCCTGGCGGGTTTATTGTGCCTGTCAACAGAGTGCTTGAAGAGGCCATTTCTCTGCCTCGCAATCCAATAATTATCAAGCTGTTCCGTTTCGCCAAACTGTCGGAAAATGCTGGTTATGGCATCGACAAGATGAAAACTTGGACTGCTCTGACGGGGAAAAATGTCGGTTTCCGTTCCGATGTTACGCACGCCACTGTTACATACTTCAAAAAAAGTCCTTTTGTTGCCGCTTATGCGAGTGAACCTACAAATGTTTATATAAATGACCCTGTAAATGACCCTGTAAATCAAAATAACCCTAAAAATGACCCTAAAAATGAACTTATAAACCAAAATGACCCTGTAAATGACCCTATAAATGAACTTATAAGCCAAAATGATCCTATAAATGAACCTATAAATCAAAATGACCCTGTAAATGACCCTATAAATGAACCTATAAATCAAAATGACCCTATAAATGAACCTATAAATCAAAATGACCCTGTAAATGACCCTATAAGTGACCCTATAAATCAAAATGACCCTGTAAGTGACCCTATAAAAAATACGGAAACAATCATTAAAATCTTAGGAGGTTTAATTGAAAATCCTCAGATAAAATATGAGGATTTACAAATCACTGCTAATTGTTCAAGAGCAACAATTAGAAGAACATTAAAAAAACTTCGTGAAGTTGGTATTATTATTCGTGAAGGTTCAAGGAAAACTGGACATTGGATTGTTACAGAAAATGGACAAAAAATATTAAAATCACAAAAGAGATAATTGTAATCGCTATGAAACGACTTCTCTCCATATTATCTGCCATATTGTTGGTGGCGTCGTGCTCCAAAGTGCCTGACGATGGCATTGTTATAATTGACGAGCCTGAAAAGGAACAGCCGCAGGAGCAGCCACAGGATGTCAGCGACGACAATGCTGACGTCATCAGCCGTATTGAATGTCCAAAAACCAAGGACGGCAACAACATAATCGTTGTGAAAAAAGACGACGAATATGGCGTTAATTATTTCCTCGAATGGGATTGTGACAAGCGGGCGCAACGTTGGACGGCGTACAGAATGTACAAGGGCAACACGGCGACTACGGTTTCGCGCAGTGGCGATGAGGCCTGGCACGAGGACGAACAAATCCCCGTGGAATACCGCTCCACATACGAGGACTACCATTACAGCGGTTTTGACCGTGGGCATATCTGTCCGTCGGCAGACCGCCTGCAAAACAAGAATATGAACCGTCAGACTTTTTGCTATTCCAATATGCAGCCACAATACAACTCTCTCAACGCCTTCATCTGGTCTGATATGGAAGCAAAAGTAAGGTCGTGGAATAGGGATAGTTTTCGTGACACATTGTATGTCGTCAAAGGCGGCACGATAGACGGCAGAGACAATGTTTTTGACTTCCTGACGCACGACGATTATGGCGTATTGATCCCAAAATACTTCTTTATGGCGATTCTATGCGTCAAAAACGGCAAATACAAGGCTCTTGGCTTTTGGATAGAACACAAGCCGTCTTATTCTCAGGCGGAGCAGAAAAGCATCAAACAATATGTGGTGTCCGTTGACGAATTGGAACAGCGTACTGGCATCGACTTTTTCTGCAATCTTGACAGCGAGATTCAGGATGTTACGGAGAAGGCTACCGAGGTAGGGGAGTGGAGTTTCTGATTATTACCCCCTAAAAAAACACAGGCAACAAATTTTTCTTGCGAAAAACTTGCCGCCTGTGAAAAAAATAAAAAATATGGAGATAAACATTACGCCTTATTTTGCGTACAACTCCGCACGACGCTGTTGGATGCGCTCGTCGGTGATGTAGTCGTCGTATTCGATGCGCTTGTCGATGATGCCGTTTGGCGTGAGTTCGATGACGCGGTTGGCAACGGTCTGTATGAACTCGTGGTCGTGCGACGACATCAGTATGATGCCCTTGAAGTTAATCAAAGTGTTGTTGAACGCCTGAATGGATTCGAGGTCGAGGTGGTTGGTCGGCGTGTCGAGAATCATACAGTTGGCGTTTTGGAGCATCATACGTGCAATCATACAACGCATTTTTTCGCCGCCGGAGAGGACGTTTGCCTTCTTGAAAATTTCCTCGCCGGAGAACAGCATCTTGCCCAAAAATCCGCGCAGGAAGGTCTCTGTGGTGTCGTCGGAGAATTGACCGAGCCAGTCCTTCAAGGTGATGTCTTTTTGGAAAAATTCGCTGTTGTCGAGCGGCAGATATGCTGTAGTGATTGTAACGCCCCATTCGTATGTGCCGGCTTCGGGTTTTTGGTGGCCGTTGATGATTTCAAACAGAGTCGTCATTGCCCTCGGGTCGTGCGAGAGGAATACCACCTTGTCGTTTTTCTCTATTGTGAAGTCGGCGTCCTTGAAGAGGATGTCGTCGCCAGACTTGCCCGTAAGGCCTTTTACTGTGAGTATGGTGTTGCCGGGTTCGCGCTCAGGCGTGAAGATTATGCCCGGATAACGCCTTGTGGAAGGCTTGATTTCCTCGATGTTGAGTTTTTCGAGCATCTTCTTGCGCGAAGTGGTCTGCTTGGATTTTGCAACGTTGGCGGAGAAACGGCGGATAAATTCCAAGAGTTCCTGTTTCTTCTCCTCGGCGCGTTTGTTTTGCTGAGCCTGCTGACGGAGTGCCAATTGGCTCGACTGATACCAAAAACTGTAATTGCCCGCAAACAATGTGATCTTGCCGTAGTCGATGTCAACGGTGTGCGTGCATACGGAGTCGAGGAAGTGGCGGTCGTGCGAAACGATGAGCACGGTCTTGTCGAAGTTGGAGAGGTACGATTCGAGCCAGTTGACGGTGTCGAGGTCGAGGTCGTTGGTAGGCTCGTCGAGGAGGAGGTTGTCGGGGTGTCCAAACAACGCCTGCGCCAAGAGTACGCGCACTTTCTCCTTACCCGAAAGTTCGCTCATAAGTTTGTAATGGAGGTCTTCCTTGATGCCGAGGCCGGAGAGCAGGGCGGCTGCGTCAGATTCGGCGTTCCAACCGTCGAGTTCCGCAAATTTTGCTTCGAGTTCGCCCACGCGCTCGCCGTCAGCGTCCGAGAAGTCGGGCTTGGCGTACAGGGCGTCCTTCTCCTGCATAATGTCCCAGAGTTCCTTGTGTCCGAGGATAACGGCGTTGATTACGGTGTATTCCTCAAAAGCAAAGTGGTCCTGACGGAGCACGGAGAGACGTTCGCCGTGTCCGAGTTGCACTGAGCCGCGAGTGGAATCGAGGTCGCCGCTGATGAGTTTGAGGAACGTGGATTTTCCCGCGCCGTTTGCGCCGATAACGCCGTAGCAGTTGCCGTCGTTGAAGGTCAGGTTCACGTCCTGAAACAAAATTCGCTTGCCAAACTGAATGGCTAAATTGGATACTGTTATCATTTAGTTTTTTGGTATTTTTTACGGGGACAAAGGTAGTGATAATTTTTTGGAAAAGCAAAAGTATTTTTCAATGCGGGCGAAAAACACATTTTTCCTACGAAAAATGTGGAGATTTGCCAATTTTTCGTAGGAAAAATGTGAAAAACCTAAAATTCCTTAAACTTAAACAATACAAGTATCGGATTGTCGTCGGGCTTGTAGTCCGCGAGGATTTTTTGGTCTTCGGGGCTGAGGAAGTCTTTGAGTTCGCGGGACAGATTCTCGTAATTGTTGTCAGTGATGTGCGACACGAAAAAGTCATTGTCGGTCATTGTCCAAATAGAACAATACCACGGAAGGGCGTTGTTGTCGTGGTCATTGCCGAGATCCATTGTGAGGACAAAAAAGTTGCCCGTCTTTTTGTCGCGGAAGATGTACTTTTCGCATTTGTTGGGATAGCTGATAGAATGAACTGTGGTTTGACTGTTTTCAAAATACACACCTTGTACAAAACTTTCGCGACTTGGGTTGTAAAAGTCGCGGCGGTCGGGGTACTTGTAATAATATTTAGGCGTTAGGGTGGCGTTCTGATACCAATAGATAGTATCGCGCATTATGTAGGCGTGTCCGTCGGTGGCACCTATCGGCGTAATGGGCAATGCGAAAAATTCAGGAGCTTCTCCTGTGGGTGTGAGGTACTTGTGGGTTACGTGGAAGTCTTCATCCGTGGCAAAAATGCAGCAGTTGATGTCGGGGTTGGACTCGGGAAATGACGAGCAGAATACGAACTCTCCCTTGACTTTCGTCATACCCACATAAACGAGAGGCGTCTGTTCCTTTGCTATGAAGTTGCCGTCTCTGTCAAACTTTGTCCACGTGCCGGCATTGGTGACGTAGAGCGTGTTTTTGTCAGTGTCAAAGAAAACGTATCTTACAAAATCCAATTCGCCGGGGCCACCGCCCTTGTGGATTGTACGGAGAAGGTTGCCCTTGCCGTCGAAGATTTTCAACGGTTCGTCACCCCTAAAATCCGTGACGAAAATCCTGTCGCCGTACTTGTATGCGCGTGGCATGTCGCCAATCAACAGATTGTCGCCTTTGAACGTGATGAGGTATGCTGTGTCGATAAGAGACTTTGCATCTAATGGTTGTGCAATCGGCGGATTGTCAACGTCGATAACAATGAGATTCGGATTGCTGTCGTCATCCAACGTGGATGTGTTATGTGTGCCGCAAGATGATAGCAATGCAGTCGCAGCGGCAATTGCAGTGGTGAAAAGTGTGTGTGTCATTGTTTTTGTTGTTAGTTATTTATTTATGGGACAAAGGTAAGGATATTTTTTGATATGGCAAAAGAAATTTTGGCTATTACAGCCCAAAAAATATCTTTATAAACAACAACGGCTGTCGAATCCTTTCGGCAGCCGTTGTTTATATGTGCGGGTATATGGAACACGATTGGTTCACAAATGTGCCGCTGTATGGGGGCGGGGAATGTTTTTAGAGTTTAATACAACGGAGGGGGGGCATTGGTTTTGCCTTTTTTATGGGTTTCGCGACAAAGGTAAGGATATTTTAGAAAATGTGCAAAAGATGTTTCATTCCGTTAAAAAAATCAATTGGTCAGTCTCTGATTGACTAATTGCTAAATATTGAGAATCAGAAGCTTGTGATTGGACAGACAGTACATGCCCAATTAGTAATTGCAGAGTGTGGAAAAAACTGTACTGTGGTTTCTAAATATCAGTTGAAACTTGGAAAATAATATTTTTCAATTGCAAAAAAGATTAAAATAAATTTTTTTTTTTTCAGTTTAAACTAATATCTTTGCCATCGTCAAGGTTTAGAAAAATTAACGTGTGGAAAACTAAATTAAGATACAAATGGACGACAATTATATAGTATATCTTGATTCCTATCGTAAAATGATAGATGACCATATTAGTTTGATTCGTGAGTTATTGGATGACAAACAAGTCAAAAGATATGGCGAGGAGTTCGTTGAATCTAAGAACTCTCAGCCAGAGGAATCGTTGAATGTGTTCAAAATGTCTTCAGACAAGTACTATAGAGAGAATTTCCATAGCGATATTATCAAGATTTTTTTGGATCCAAATGGAAAACACAAAGAAGGGTGTACTTTTTTATTTGCATTTATTGATTTTATTAACGACAATTTCGAATCTTGTGGCATAAGTATATGCAAATCAGATTATCGTTCTGCTATTATTGAACGAGAAAAAGGCCGAATTGACATCTTAATAAAGTCAACAGAAAGTATGCATTGCATCATCATTGAGAATAAAACAAATAATGCAGTTGATGCAGAGCGTCAGTTGCCGAGATATTATGATGAGATGACAAAACATGGGTATAAGGTGGATGCGATTGTTTATTTGCCACTTGACCCGGGCAAGAAGCCTGACGAATCAATTTGGACGGCGGAGGATAAGCGACAAGTCAAGCCTTTGTTGTGTATAGTTCCTGCTTATCAAAAAAGGGATTTAAGTCTTGTAACAGGATGGATTGAACCATGTACTC